>Ga0256404_1000318_pt1 | contig 124552 bp, 126 predicted proteins | sample RumenRJG_01DNA_FD_185990 | JGI IMG/M metagenome (GOLD analysis project Ga0256404, IMG submission 185990) | Bovine rumen microbial communities from Lethbridge, Alberta, Canada - RJG_01 | ecosystem: Host-associated > Mammals > Digestive system > Stomach > Rumen | place: Canada: Alberta... | reverse complement strand
CAGTAACACGGGAGGGATCACAACATGGAATTTCAGACTTACAACATCGTAAATGAACGGCCGAGGACCATCCGGGCCCTGGCGCGTCAGGCGCTGCAGGGGAGATGGACGGAAGCTTTCATCCTGCTGCTGGTAGTGACAGCCATCCAGCAGGTGCCCGGTTCCCTGATCGACAGCATCGCGAAGCCCGGCAGCATTCTTGGCTTTATCGCCAGCATCTACTCGCTCCTCATCGGGGGTCCGCTGGCCATGGGCGTCGCCTATTACTTCATCAAGTTGTTCCGTCAGAGAAACGGCGGCCTGGACGATCTCAAATACGGCTTCGGCTATGCCCAGAAGGCCATCGTCCTGCATCTGAACATCATCATCCGAGTGCTCCTGTGGTCGCTGCTGTTTGTCGTTCCCGGGATCATCGCCGGCATCCGCTACAGCATGGCCAATTACATCCTGGCGGATGACCCCAGCAAGAGTCCGCAGCAGTGCCTCTTCGAAAGCTCCGCGATGATGCGCGGCAACAAGATGAATTATGTCATCCTGATGATCAGCTTCATCGGCTGGCTCATCGTGGCGAGCATTCCTTCCGGCATCATCGAGTCCATCCTGGTAAGACCGGCCCAGGCGTTCCTGAACTCCACGGATGCGACCCAGTACTACGCGGCGCTGTCCCAGGCAGCCAACCATCCGCTTGTTCTGATCGCGTCCATTCCGACGCTCATCGTAAACGCCTATATGAATACGGCGACGGCCTGCTTCTACGATCTGGCCAACGGCAATCTGTCCGTGGGCGGCTACGACTATGCCGCGGCGCAGGGCAGCGTGGAAGATCCGTTTACGGGGAAAGACGTAACGTTTACGGACGTTCCCACGGAAGTGACCCACGAGGATCTGCCGGAGACGTTCGAAGATCCGGAGCTGAAGGCTGCGGAAGACAAATATACCGGCGACGATAATATCTACGGCGAATAATGAAGAAACAGACCTTTCTTTACGAGTATGTGGAGCTGCTGCGGGGTGAAGGCCTACTGGACGCGGAGCCGTCCAAGGACCTTCAGTTTGCCCCGGTACAGCAGCTGACCTTCGATTCCCGGGAGGCTGCGCCCGGCACGCTTTTCGTGTGCAAGGGCGAAGCGTTTAAGCCCGAGTATCTGGAGAAAGCCTTCGAGGCAGGGGCGTTCTGCTACGTGTCGGAGGTGCGCTACGCAGGGGAGCATCCGGCGATCCTCGTGAGCGACATCCGGCGCGCCATGGCTTTGATGGCGGAACTGTTCTACGGGACGGAGGAACGCAGTTTTAAGTTGATCGGTCTTACCGGCACCAAGGGTAAATCCACGACGCTGTACTTTATCAAAAACGTTCTGGATACCTGGTACGGAAAGGATGGCAAACGGGTCGGCTTTCTGTCCACCATCGATTCCTACGACGGTGTGAATGAATTCGAGTCGCACTTGACGACGCCGGAGGCGTTTACGCTGCACGAGCACTTCTGGCATGCGGAGGAAGCGGGCCTGCCTGCGTTCGTCATGGAAGTTTCGTCCCAGGGGCTGAAATACGACCGCACCTACGGCGTGGCATTCGACGCCGGCGCCTTCCTGAATTACGGGATCGATCACGTGGGCAAGGGGGAGCACACGGACGAAGAGGACTACATCTCTTCGAAGCTGCGCTTTTTCGGCCAGTGCAAAAACGTGTTCCTCAACCTGGATACAGACCGCTTGGACCGCATCTACGGCGCCGCAAAGGACGAGGGCTGCTTCATCCATACCTATTCCGCCAAGGGGAATCCCGACGCGGATTTCCGGGCAGAGGACGTGCGGCGGGAGAACGGCTACACGCTCTTTACGCTCAAGAACAGGGAAGGCGAGACGGTCTACGATTTTGCGCTCAGCATCCCCGGCTCCTTCAATGTGGAGAACGCCATGGCTGCCATCTTATTGTGCCGCTGGCTGGGCGTGCCCCACGATGCGATCGCGGAAGGGCTGAAGGACGCCCGGGCCAAGGGCCGCATGGAAGTGTTCGAGAATAAGGAAAGAGAAGTCGTCGTCATCTCCGACTACGCTCACAACATCCTGAGCTTTGAGAAACTGTACGAAGCCGTGAAGGAGGATTACCCGGGCTGGCGCATCGAAGGCCTGTTCGGATGCCCCGGCGGCAAAGGGCTTTCCCGTAGAGAAGAACTGCCGAGGGCAGTCAGCAAATATGCAGACTTTGTGTGGGTCACCGAGGAAGACCCCGGCTTGGATGACGTATCGGCCATCTGCCGCACGCTTTCGGAAAATCTGGCAAAGCACGGGTGCCCCTGCCGCATCGTGGAGGACCGCACCGAAGCCATCGAAACGGCGATCCGGGAGGCAGCGCCGAAGACCGTCATCGTCATGACCGGCAAAGGCCAGGAAGAATATATGCACCGTGGGAACGCGTATGAACCCATAACATCCGATTCCGCCCTGGCGGAAAAGTTCCTGACAGAGTAAGGAGGAGGAAAGATGAGCAGATTCAGCGTAATTGCGGGCCGGGGCGGCGAGAGCCGTCTGGTGGGCCGCTACGAGACCTTTGAGGACTGCTGCGCCGCAGCGGAAAGCATGCTGCGGCAGGGAAGCGGCTTGGGTTTTCACTTCAAGTGCAATATCCTGTGCGACGACAAGGAGTTCTTCTGGGTGAATTCCGACGCCATCGGCACCGGAGAACTGGTGGATCTTCTGGACGAGTGGGAACAGCTTGGTGATGAGCCGGGCTACGCTGGAGCGGACCGGGACGGCAAGCGCGCCTGGGTGCGCGAGGCGCTCAAGTCTGGACGGCTGGTGGCTACCGGCGAAGCCGTGGCGCTCATCCCGGAAGAATAAAAAGAAAGACACTGGGGGGACAGGTACATCGTGCACAGCACAGCGGATCTGTCCCCCTGTATTTTTCAGTTATTGTTACGCAGTCTTGATTGAGAGAGAAAGTTTATGGCTCAGAAAAAAGAAGTGATCGATCTTTATACGGCAGACCGCATCCCGACGGGTCAGACCATCCTGCGCGGCGACAAACCGCCGGCAGGTATGTATCGCCTGGTCGTGCATGTCTGCATCTTTAACAGCAAGGGCGAGATGCTCATCCAAAAGCGCAAAGACGATATCGTGCGCTGGCCGGGCTACTGGGATGTAAGCGTCGGCGGCCATGCGTCTTCCGGCGATACGAGCAGGGCGGCTGCCCATCGCGAAACAAAAGAAGAACTCGGTCTTTCGATCGAGTTCGATGTGATACAGCCTGCCCTGACGGTCCATTTTCCGGAAGGGTTCGACGATTTTTATGTGCTGCCGATGGATGTGGATGCCGAAGGGCTGACCCTGCAGCAGGAAGAAGTCGCTGCGGTCCGGTGGGCAAGTCAGACGGAGATCGAGGCCATGATAGACGCCGGAAGCTTTATCCCTTATCAGAAGGGCCTGATCGATTATCTGTTTTTCTCCCGCAGCGGAAAAAGCACGTGGAATATCGGATGATCACATCTCGATCTTTTCGAATCTTCCCAGGTTATAAGAGATCTCCTCGGGCGTGAGCTCGGGGAAACGTTCCAGATCGTAGGTGTGGCTTGCCGCACCCAGTTTTTCGGCACGCATCTCCGTAAAGGCCTGCAGCATGGGGAGAGGCTCTCCGTCCACCAACACGCCTTCTTCATCGTGCAGCCAGTTTCTGAGTTTGTATAGTTCTTCCGCGAAGTCCTCTCTGGCCTGCGCTTCGTCCAGATCTTCCGCCAGCAGCATCAGGCGCTGCTGCATGGCGTCAAGCGCCTCGGTGAGCCCGTCTGCCGGCACGCCGTCCGGCACCGCGTTCATCAGCTCGCCCACGTAGTTTTCGGCGAATTCGCCTGCGTTTTCCGCCCGGATCTCCGAGAGGGCGTGGCGGAACAGGTCCCGGGAGATCTCTTCCTCTGTCTCCAGCAGGTCCGCCATTTGTTCGAAATATTCCAGATCCGCCGGGGTGTCGATCTCCAGCAGATCGTACAGTTCTTCTTTCGTCATGTCCTTTTTCTCCTGAAAGTCCTCAAACTGTTTAAAATTATACCATTGTGCGCTCTTTTATGGTATACTTATTTGGTTAATTTTGCCCGTGGAGGTCGGATACAATGGCAAGAGACAGAAAAAATACGCCCATAGAATACACCTGGAACGTGGAAGCGATGTACGAAATGGCTTCCGGCTGCGAAAAGGATCTGCAGAACTGCCTGCAGCTGGCGGAGAAGTTCAAGGAATACAAAGGCAGCCTGGACAACGGTCCCAAGACGCTGCTGGCGGCGCTCCGGGACAGAGATATCGTCATCCGCAAGCTGCGCAAAGCGTCGGAATATGCGTTCCTGCGCAAGTGCGAGGACAACAGAGTGCCGGAATTCCAGGCGCTGGCGGATAAGGCGGCCATGATCGGTGCCCGCGTGAGCGAGATCACCAGTTTCTTTACGCCGGAACTGGCGGCTATCCCTGAGGATAAGCTCCGCAGCTGGATCGAAGCGGAGCCCGGCCTTGCCGTTTATGCGCATTTTCTGGACGAGATCCAGCGCAACCGTCCTCACATCCTCTCCAAAGAGGAAGAAAAGCTGCTGGCGCAGCTGTCGGAGATCTCCGGCGTCATGGGCGATACCTTCGACATGCTGTCCGACGCCGACTTTAAATTCGGTACCATCTTAAACGAGAAGGGCGAAGAGACGGAAGTGACCCACGGCAGCTACATCGGGCTGGTGTCCTGCAAGGACCGCAGCGTTCGCAAGGAAGCCTACGAGCACATGTACGCCCAGTACGAAGCGTACCGCAACACCGTGGCGAGCCTCTACACCTACAGCGTAAAGCAGGACGTCGCCATGGCCCGCATCCGGAATTTCGGTTCCGCGCTGGAGGCATCTGTTTTCGATGACAACGTCTCCGCGGACGTTTACAATAACCTGATCGACGTGGTCAACGCCCATCTGCCCGCCATGCACCGCTACGTAGCGCTGCGCAAGAAGCTGCTGGGCCTGGACGATCTGGCCATGTACGATATCTACGTGCCCGTGCTGGATGAACCGGAGACGGACATCCCCTACGAGGAAGCGCAGAAGATCATCGACGAAGTGCTGGTGCCTCTCGGAGAAGAATACCGCGGCATCGTAAAGCAGGCCTTTGCCAGCCGCTGGGCCGACGTCTACGAGAACGAAGGGAAGACGAGCGGCGCCTTTTCCGCAGGCTGCTACGACAGCATTCCCTATATCCTGCTGAACTATAACAACAAGCTGGACGACGTCTTTACGGTCATCCACGAGATGGGCCACTCCATGCAGACCTGGTATTCCAACCATAACCAGGAGCCGGTGAACGCGGATTATCCGATCTTTACGGCGGAAGTTGCCAGCACGGTGAACGAATCGCTGCTGTACCGCCATCTGATCGATCACGCGGACAGCGATCTGCGCAAGGCATATCTCATCAACCAGTATCTGGACGGCTTTAAGGGCACGCTGTTCCGCCAGACCCAGTTCGCAGAGTTCGAACGGGACGTCCACGCCATGGTGGAATCCGGCGACATGCCGACCTGCGAATCCCTGTGCAAACTGTACGGCGACCTGAACGCGAAGTATTACGGACCCGACGTGAACTACGACGAGCATATCGCCATCGAGTGGGCCCGCATTCCGCATTTTTACGGCGCATTTTACGTGTATAAATACGCGACCGGCTATTCCGCAGCTACCGCGATCTCCAAGAAGATCCTGGAGGAAGGGCAGCCGGCAGCGGAAAACTATATCAAATTCCTGAGATCCGGCGGCTGCGACTATCCTCTCGAACTGCTCAAGCTCGCCGGCGTGGACATGAGCACCCCCGCTCCCATCGAAGCTGCGATGCAGACCTTTGAAGAACTGCTGGACGAGTTGGAAAGACTGATCGGTTAACATGAAGACTGTTTACGTATACCACTATGCCGGTTCGAAAGAGTCCGGTGCCGTGGCGGAACAACTGAAGGAAAAACTCAGGAACGCAGGGTTTACCGTCGCAGAGGAATTCGGCCCTTCGGTGGAATTTGCCTGTGTCGTCGGCGGAGACGGCACGTTTATGCACGGCCTGCGCGAATGCGGCTTTCCCGATATCCCTTTTGTGGGGGTCAACACCGGGCACCTGGGGTTCTTCCAGGAATTCCAGCCCGACAGCTTGGATCAGCTCGTGGATCTCATCCGCACCGGCGATTACCGCGTGCAGCGCCACAGTCTGCTGCAGGCAACAGTGCGTACGGAGGAGGGAAAGACCTACGACTTTAAGGGACTGACGGACGTCATCTTCCGGGGCAGCATCTCGAAGGTGACCCATCTGAATCTCGCCATCGGCGACAACTTTATCGAGAAGTTCTCCGGCGACGGCATCCTGATCGCATCTTCCGCCGGCAGCACCGCCTATAACTATTCCCTGGGCGGCAGTCTGGTCGATCCCCGGGTGGATCTGCTGCAGATCACGCCCATGGCGCCCATGAACACGACGGTCTACCGCAGCTTTACCAGCAGCCTGCTGGTGCCTCCGGGGCTGGATATCCATATCTTCCCGGACCGCAACTATAAGGACAGCGGCTACCTGATCGTAGACGGCGAGGAGTACTTCTTCGAACACGTGGAAGATATCTCCGTAGATCTCTCCAAAGACGAGATCCAGTTGGTGCGCCTGTCGGACTACGACTTCTGGGGCAAGGTCATGTCCAAGTTCCTCTAGGCCATGGCGAACGACATCACCTACCGGTTAACGGAGGCCGACGAAGGCCTCTACGTAAAGGAAGTGCTGCAGCGCCGCTTTTCGCTCTCCTCGCGTCTGATGCGCAAGATCAAGATCTCAGGGCAGATCGCCCTGGATGGCCAAAAGTCGCGGCTCCGGGACAAGGGACGTCCCGGGCAGATGCTTACGGTATCGTTCCCGAAGGAAAGCAGTTACTTTGACCCCGAGAACATCCCACTGGACGTGGTCTACGAGGACGACGACCTGCTCGTCGTAAACAAGCAGCCGTTCCTCGTGGTGCATCCCACGAAGAATTACCAGAACGGTACGCTGGCCAACGCGCTGGCCTACCGTCTGCAGGAGCGGGGCGAATCCTGGAAGATCCGCTTCATCAACCGGCTGGACCGCGATACATCCGGTCTGGTGCTGGTGGCCAAGAACGGGCACGCCCAGGACGCGGTGAGCGCCCAGATGGAGCAGGGGACCACGGAAAAGAAATACCTGGCGCTGGTGCACGGCCTGTTCGAAGAAACAGAAGGCCGCATCGATGCGCCGATCGATAAGGATCCGGACCATAAGGCACGCCGCATGGTGCGCGAAGACGGCTACCCGTCGGTGACCCTCTACAAGGTCCTGGACAGCTGGAGCGTGCCGGATCTCGGTCCGGACTTTGCGCCTTGGCAGGGCGCAAAGCGCATCGACGGCTACAGTCTGGTGGAACTTACACTGCTCACCGGCCGCACCCATCAGATCCGGGTGCACCTCACGCATCTCGGTCACCCCATCGCGGGAGACGAACTCTATGGACAGCTGTTCGGCTACGAAGCCGGAACGGATGTCTTGAACCGCCAGGCGCTGCACGCCTACAGCCTGCGGCTGAAACAGCCTCTGACGGGCGAATCCATACACTTGCAAACACCGATGCCGGACGACATAAAGGCCTGCATCGAAAGGATAGAAACTCTTGGAACGGAAAACAGAACTCTCAACGGTTAAGATCGCCCTCATCTACGTGGGAAGCATGATAGGTGCGGGCTTTGCATCAGGAAAAGAAGCGTGGCAGTTTTTCGGCGTGTTCGGCAAACTCGGATTTGCCGGCGTGCTTGTCTCGACGCTCTTATATACGGGGCTCGGATACATCACGACGTCCATCGCCCATAAAAAACGGACCGCGGATCTTTCGGAGCTGGTAAGCCCCATCCGCAGCAAAGGGATCAACACCTTTATCGGCACGATGATGTGCGTCTTCCTGCTGGTGGCGTATATTGCCCTCACAGCGGCGGGCGGCGCGCTCCTGGAAAGCAAGGTGGGTCTGCCGTCACAGCTTGGCAGTTTGGTCTTCTGCACCGCCTGCATCCTGACGGCGCTGGGCGGCTTTCAGAGCGTAGCCTCCAAGCTGGGCCGGATCTCTCCGGTGCTGCTGTGCGTCACGCTGGTGCTCGGGGTATACCTGATCGGCACACACTGGTCCGCGATCGCAGCCATCGAGCCGCACCAGGCCAGCAAAGTTGCCAGCCATTGGCTTCCGACGGCGGTCGCTTACGTGGGATATAACGGAACGGCGGCTCTGCCGGTGCTCGGACAATGCGCGATGCATTCGGATTCCCAGAAGAGGACGGTCAACGGTGCGACGCTGGGCGGGGTCATCCTGGGGCTGTGCTGCCTCATCCTGTTCCTGGCGACATCCACGGATCCTGCGCTGAGTGCGAACAGCAGCTTTCCCATGATGGATCTGTGCGCCCGCGTGTTCCCGGCTCTGGGCATCGTCTATGCCATCATGCTGCTGCTGGCGATCTTTATGGCCCAGACCTCCGTATTCTACGGGTTTACGACGAAACTGAGGGAGAGAAAGCATAAAAACCTCATCATCTGGGCGGTCGGCCTTGCCGGCTACGGGCTGTCCCTGTACGGATTCTCCAACATGGTGGCCAATGTCTATCCAATCGTTGGCTACATGAGCCTCGCGTTCTTCGGCCTGGAGATCGTCAACTATATCAAGGCAAGAAAATTATAATTTTTTAACATACAGAGAGGATAACCATGGAAAACAATCTCGCGAAAAATTACAAGCCAAAGGATTTCGAAGACCGTATCTACGCGATGTGGGAAGAAAGCGGCGCCTTTGTTCCGGATGAAAACGCGCCTAAGGATCCTTACACCGTCATGATGCCGCCGCCCAACATCACGGGACAGCTGCACATGGGTCACGCCCTGGACCAGTCCCTGCAGGACGTCCTCATCCGCTATAAGAGGATGCAGGGCCACAAGACGCTGTGGCTGCCGGGTACGGACCACGCCTCCATCGCCACGGAAGTCAAAGTCGTGGACAAACTGAGAGAAGAAGAGGGCAAGACCAAGGAAGAGATCGGCCGCGAGGCCTTCCTGGAGAGAGCCTGGGCATGGAAGAAGCAGTACGGAGGCCGCATCAACGAGCAGATCCGCCGGCTGGGTTCTTCCTGCGACTGGAACCGGGAACGGTTTACCATGGACGAAGGCTGCAACAAGGCCGTAAAGGAACACTTCATCAACCTGTACAACAAGGGGCTCATCTATAAGGGTGCGCGCCTCATCAACTGGTGCCCGGTCTGCGGATCCGCCCTGTCCGACATCGAGGTCGAACACGTGGACCGCAACGGCAGCTACTGGTACTTCCGCTATCCCGGTGCGGACGGAGGCGAAGGCATCGTCGTCGCGACGTCCCGTCCCGAGACCATGTTCGCGGATACCGCGGTGGCGGTTCATCCCTCCGATGAGCGCTACAAGGATATGGTGGGCAAAAAGGTCATCCTGCCTCTCGTGGGCAGAGAGATCCCCGTCATCGCGGACGAATATCCCGATCCGGAAAAAGGTACCGGCGCCGTTAAGATCACGCCGTCCGCGGACCCCAACGACTTCGAAGTCGGTCTGCGCCACGGTCTGGAAATGATCGAATGCATCGACGAAAAAGCGAAGATGACCGCTGCCGCCGGTAAATACGAGGGCATGGACCGCTACGAGTGCCGCAAGGCCTGGGTCGCCGACCTGGAGGCTGCAGGCTACCTCGTCAAGGTGGAAAAGATGGTGATCCCCGCAGGGGAATGCTACCGCTGCCACACCGTGGTTGAACCCCGCATCTCCGAACAGTGGTTCGTCAAGATGAAGCCGCTGGCGGAGCCTGCCATCGAAGCGGTCCGTTCCGGCAAGACCAAGTTCGTGCCCGAGCGTTTCGACAAGACCTATTATCACTGGATGGAGGACATCAAGGACTGGTGCATCTCCCGTCAGCTCTGGTGGGGTCACCGGATCCCGGCTTATTACTGCGAGGAATGCGGCGAGATGGTCGTGGCTAAGGAAGAACCCTCCGTCTGCCCGAAGTGCGGCGGCACGCATTTCCATCAGGATGAAGACGTGCTGGATACCTGGTTCTCCTCCGCGCTGTGGCCGTTCTCCACGCTGGGCTGGCCCGAAAATACGGAAGATCTGAAAAAGTTCTATCCCACCAGCACCCTGGTGACCGGTTACGACATCATCTTCTTCTGGGTCGCGAGAATGATCTTCTCCGGCGTGGAAGTCATGAAGGAAACGCCCTTCGAATACGTGCTCATCCACGGTCTGGTGCGCGACGCCCAGGGCCGCAAGATGTCCAAGTCTTTGGGCAACGGCATCGATCCGCTGGAAGTCATCGACACCTACGGCGCTGATGCGCTGCGCTTTATGCTGCTGTCCGGCATTTCCCCGGGAAGCGACATCCGCTACCAGGTGGAGAAGGTGGAAGGCGCCAGAAACTTCGCAAATAAGCTCTGGAATGCCAGCCGCTTCGCCATCATGAACATCAAGGACGAAGAAGGGAACTTCCTGCCCATCGCTTCCGAAGCAGAAGCCAAGCTGCAGGCGGAAGACCGGTGGATCCTGCAGACCATCAACGATGCGCTGCCCGAGATCAACCAGAACATGGAGCGCTTCGAGTTCGCGCTGGCTGCCCAGAAGATCTACGAGCTCATCTGGGGCGAGTTCTGCGACTGGTATATCGAACTCATCAAGCCCAGACTGTACGGCGCAGACGAAGCGGACAAGGCCAGCGCCCGGTACTGCCTCGTCAAGTGCCTCAAGAGCCTGCTCAAGCTGCTGCACCCGTTCATGCCGTTCATTACGGAAGAGATCTGGAGCTTCCTGCCCAAGGATGCAGATGCAAAGCAGTTCCTGATGCTGGAAGGCTGGCCCGAATACGATGCTTCCATGAACTACGAGGAAGACAAGGCTGTCCTGAACCTGTCCATGGATATCATCCGCGCCATCCGCGGCATCCGCCATGAAGCGGAAGCGCTGCCCTCCAGAAAGCTGCATGCGGTCATCCTGGCGGAAGCCGATCAGGAGAAGCTGGCCAAGGCCGGCGAACGCTACATCAAGACTCTGGGCAACCTGGAAGGTCTGGACTTCGTCGCTTCCAAGGAAGAACTGCCCGAAGAGACCATGTCCGCGGCGCTGCCCGGTCTGGAAGTCTATGTGCCGCTGGACGATCTGATGGATTATGAAGCGGAGTATGCACGTCTGACGAAGGAGAAGGAGAGACTGACGAAGGAAGTTGCGCGGGTCACCAACCAGCTGGCCAACGAAAAGTTCGTCTCCAGAGCGCCTGCTCACGTCATCCAGGCGGAGCGCGACAAGCTGGCAGGCTACCAGGATATGCTGGAAAAGACGCTGGCGAGAATTCCCGTCGTGGAGAAGAAACTGAACAAATAGCGATAACGAGGACCGTCTTCGGGCGGTCCTTTTTTGCAGGAAGAGGAAAACAGCAATGATCGCAGATCTGAAAAAATACGATCAGAAGTACGTTCTGATCAAGGATATCTATGGGGAGACTCATATCGGTCTTGCGCGCTATGAAAACGCCGACTTTTTGGAGTGCGAATGGGGCGGCGAAGGAGATGGTCTGTTTATCGAGGACTTCCTGATCTACAACGACCAGATCGCTTCCATCGAAGAGACGGTCGTGCACGGCACGGCGGAGTTATGGACGGAGCAGCTCATCCTGCGCAAAGCCCGTCCGGAGGATGCAGAGGAACTGCATCACTATCTGGGACGGGATCCGGAATTCTCGCGCTATTCCGGATGGAACCCGTACGCGACCCTGGAAATGGCACAGGAGACGGTGCGCAGGTTTATCGAAGGCTATGAGGAAGAACATTTCTATTCCTGGATCATGGATGTCGATGATGTCGTGGTGGGAACGGTCGGCGCCTACAACTATGCGGACGGCCGGATCGAGGTGGGTGTAAGCGTCGTAAAGGGCTGGCAGGGCCGTGGTTTTGCGACCGAGGCGCTGCGTAAGGTGCTGGTCTACCTGACGGAAAACGAAGGCATCCCCTGTGTAACGGCCTGGTGCGCGGCAGACAATACAGGATCGCGCCGTGCGATGGAAAAGGCCGGCATGCAGCTCGTCCGGACGGAAAAGGGCGGTCTCTCCGCCGGCAGGAATGTGTACGACAAACTGATCTACGAATACCGGCTGGGTTGACCCAGCCACGGGACGCAGGAGGACACGCTCCTGCGTCTCTTTTATTTTGACCCGCTCTATGCTATAATATAGTGATTTTTTATGTACATTTTTACGAAAGGAATTGACCATGAAAATAGCAGTAGATGCCATGGGCGGCGATAACGCACCTGGCGCGATCATCGAAGGATGCGTTAGCGCGCTGTCCGAAATGGATGCGGAGATCCTCCTGGTGGGGAAAGAGCCTGTCGTCCGGGCAGAACTGGAGAAATATAAAGGCATGTACGATGAGGACCGCATTCAGATCGTACATGCGGAAGAAGTGATAGAGAACGAGGATAGCCCGGTAAAAGCGGTCCGCACCAAGAAGGATTCCTCGCTGGTGATGGCTGTGGATATGGTGAAGGACGGCACGGCGAACGCCATGATGTCCGCCGGCAACACCGGTGCCCTGATGACGGCAGCGCTGCTGCGCCTTGGCCGGATCAAGGGAATCGAGCGGCCTGCCATCGTCTCCGCCTTCCCGAAACTGGGCAAAAAAGGCGAGTTCGTGCTCCTGGCCGACACCGGCGCCAACGCGGAATGCACAGCGAAAAACCTGCTGAGCTTCGCCTACATGGGAAGCATCTACCGGCATCACGCCTTCGGAACGGAAAGCCCGAAGATCGGACTCATCAATATCGGGGAAGAAGAGACGAAGGGCACTCCCATGCTAAAGGAAGCCTACCAGATGCTTAAAGAGAGCGATCTGAACTTCATCGGCAACGTGGAAGGCAGAGAGATCCCCCGGACCGATGCGGACGTGCTGGTCTGCGACGGCTTTACGGGCAACATCGTCTTAAAGCTGACGGAGGGAACGGCCTGGAACGTGTTCAAGGCTGTTAAGGAGAAGATCACGGAGGGCGTCAAGGCCAAGATGGGCGCGCTGCTCCTCAAAAAGAAGCTGTACAGCCTGAAGGAAGAATTCGATTATTCTTCCTACGGCGGCGCTCCGATCTTAGGGGTCAAAGGCATGGTCTTCAAGATGCACGGCAGTTCCTCCGCTGTTGCGGTGCAGAACGCCATTGTAAAAGCTGCAACCGTCTGCAAGCGCGACGTCATCGGCGAGATCGAGAGCAGTATGGAGAGGTACCGGGAGAATGTCTCTGAATAAACTGGAACAGATCATCGGATACGAGTTCCAAAACAAGGACCTGCTGCAGCGGGCCGTCACCCACAGTTCCTATGCCAACGAACGGCTCGGCAGTCCCAGCGAGGGCAACGAACGCCTGGAATTTCTGGGAGACGCGGTGCTGGGCGCCTGCGTCGGCCTGCAGCTGTACCGGAGGTATCAGGACAAGGAAGAGGGCTTTCTGACGAAGATGCGGGCTTCCATCGTCTGCGAACGTTCCCTGGGGACTGCCGGCAGAAAACTTGGCATCAACGAATTTCTGTTGCTGAGCCGCGGCGAAGAGAGCGGCGGCGGCAGAGACCGCATCTCCATCATCGCGGACTGCATGGAGGCGATCATCGGCGCCGCCTATCTGGACGGGGGCTTCGATGCGGCCAATACGGTCGTCAGGACCTGCCTTACCGAAACGGCGCAGCTCTGCGAATGCGGACAGCTTCCGAAGGACGCCAAGACGACGCTGCAGGAAGTGCTGAGCCACAGGACTGCGGAGGAAGGCGCGCCACAGATCCATTACGAGATCCTGTCCGAGAGCGGTCCGGACCACGCCAAAACGTTTATGGCTGCCGTATATGCCTACGGAAAACTGATGGGTGAGGGCAGCGGAAAGAGCAAAAAAGAGGCGGAACAGCACGCGGCAGCCGTGGCGCTGAACGCCATTCAGACCAAGGGGTAGTTATGTACTTCAAACGCATGGAGCTCAATGGATTTAAATCCTTTGCAGATCCGGTCACAATAGAATTCACCGAAGGAATGACCTGCATCGTCGGCCCGAACGGATCCGGAAAATCCAATATTTCCGATGCCATCCGGTGGGTGCTGGGCGAGCAGAGCCCGAAGATGCTGCGCGGCGGCAAGATGGAAGAGGTCATCTTCGCCGGCACGCAGAGCCGCAAGCCCAAGGGCCTTGCGGAGGTGACCCTCGTCATCGACAATTCCGATCATACGCTGCCCATCGACTATACGGAAGTCGGCATCACGCGGCGCATGTACCGCAGCGGTGAGAGCGAATACATGATCAACCGGACGCCCTGCCGTCTGCGCGACATCCGGGAACTCATCATGGATACGGGCATCGGCGTGGAAGGGTATTCCATCATCGGCCAGGGCAAGATCGCGGACATCATCAGCAACAAGATGGACAGCCGCCGCGAGATCTTCGAAGAAGCGGCTGGTATCGTAAAATACCGCAACCGCAAAGCGGAGACCGAACGCAAGCTGGAGAGCGCATCGCAGAATCTCGCACGGGTGAACGACATCGCCTCCGAGATCGAAGGCCGTATCGACGGCTTAAAGCGGGATTCCGAAAAAGCGCAGGAATATCTGCAGATCCGGGACAAATATAAGGATGTCGAGATCAACATCATCCTGAAGAACATCGATGCGGCGGACGGTAAAACGGAAGCTGTCCGCACGGAGATGGAGGAACTGGACAAGATCCTGGACGAGGACCGCACCAGACGGGAGGCCGTGGAAAACGAGCTCCGCGCGATGCGCGCCGCCAGCGCCGAAACAGAGCTGAAGCTGGACGACCTGCGCCGGCAGATCGGCCGTGTGACGGAAGAGATCCACTTCATCGAGAGCCGGGAAGGCCTCAATAACGAGCGTTACGCCGCATTGGAACGCGACCGCGTGCGCCTGGAGGGCGAGCGGAGCGAGACGATCGAAAAGATAGAACGGGAGACCGCCAATCTGCAGGAGATGCAGCAGACGAAGGCTGCCGTTTCCAGAGAGGAAGCTGCCGCCCGGAAGAAGGCGGAGGAAGCCGAAGCTGCCGCAGAGAGCGTGCAGAAGCAGCTGACCGCCAAGGAAGCGGAACTGGAGGAGGCGAAAGCATCCATCCTGGAACTGACCGCAGTCATCAGCGCCGCAGGAGCGGAAGTCTCCAGCATGGAGAACCTGAAGCAGACGCTGCAGAGAAGACTGCAGAGGCTGCAGGAAGACGGGGAGACTGCGGAGAGCGACGGACTGGCATCCCGCCTGGAACAGGCGGAGGAAGACCTGCAGGAAGCGAAGGATTCCAAGGCGCGTCTGCAGAAAGACCTGCAGGAAACGTCGGAAAAACGGGCGTCTCTGGATAAGGAACTGGCGGCGTCGGCTGCAGCGATCGAAGAGATCCGCGTAAAAGCCGGCGAACTCGCTGCAAGACATAAGCTTCTGGAGGAGCTCGAACGCTCCTACGAGGGATATAACGGCGCCGTGCGCTTTATGATGCAGGAGGGAGTATCCGGCATCGTCGGCACGGTGGGCGAACTGCTGTCCGTCCCCAAGGGCTGGGAAGTCGCCGTGGAGACGGCATTGGGCGGCAACGTGCAGAACATCATCTGCGACAGCGACGCATCTGCAAAAAAGGCCATCGAACGACTGAAGGCGAAGAAGGCCGGACGTCTCACGTTCCTGCCGGCAGACAGCATCAAGGCGGGAAAACCTGCGGATCTGTCCGCCATCCAGGGCATGGACGGCTTCCTGGGACTGGCTTCTGAACGGGTCACCTGCCGGGGCGGATACGAGAACATCGTGGAGTACTTGTTGGGCAAGGTCGTCGTGTGCCGGGATCTGGACAGCGCGTTAACACTGTCCAAGAAGGGCGGCACGCTCCGTTATGTGACCCTGGAAGGCGAACACATCAATCCGGCCGGCGCCATTACCGGCGGATCTTTTAAGAACAATACCGCCAACATCATCTCGCGGAAAGCCGAAAAAGAGGAACTGGAGAAGCAGATCCGGCAGAGCGCCAAAGATCTGCAGAATGCGCAGGAAGAAAGAGACGCCTGCCGTCAAAGACTTTCCGGATGCCTGCAGGACGTTCAGGAACTGCAGATAGGTATCGCCGCGGCAGACCGTACGGTCGCCGTCCTGGAAAAGGAGGCGCAGCAGCTGAAACTGCAGCGCGAAGACGCCAGAGACGCAGCCGGCAGACGGTTGGCGGAACAGGCGGATCTGGAGAAGGAGATCGCGGAAGCGGATCGCAATATCGCAGCGCTGCGCGGCAGATCCTCCGAGCAGGAATCCTCCAGAAGCGAGGCGCAGAAAGCGGCAGACCGTCTGGCAGAAGAAGCCGAACAGGTCCGCAGTCTCTTCGAAGAGGCGCAGGCCGCCAACACGGCAGCCCGCATGGAGGAAAACGCTGCCGCCGTAAAGCTCCAGAGCGCGCAGGATCTGGAAGACAGAGTGCGCACATCTCTGGCGGAGCTGCAGGCGCTGCAGCACAGCAAAGAACAGGCGCTTGCGGATATCGGCGTACAGAAGCGCGAGATCGAATCCTTTGCGGAAGAGGCGAAAGCTGGCTTAAAGGAAAAACAGGACAGCCGCAGCGAATTGGAGGCGAAGGAAACGGAGCTCTTCGCCCGCCGCAGAGACGATCAGGCGAAGGCGGACGCGCTCGAGGAGGACCGCATCCGCTGCGACAGCGTGCTGTATGAGCACCAGGTGAGCAAGCACGATGCGGAAGTACGCCTTGCCCGCTTCGACGCCCAGACCGAATCCCTGAAGGAAAAACTTTGGGAGGAGTTCGAGATGTCCTACGCGCAGGCGAAGGACTTCGCAGATCCGGACTTCGTAATGTCCCGCGGCATGAAGGAATCCCGGGAATACAAGGAAAGACTGCGGGCGCTGGGCGACGTGAACATCGGCGCCATCGAGGAATACAAGGCGGTGAGCGAGCGCTACGCCTTCCTGACGGCCCAGCGGGACGACCTCAACCAGGCCATCGACGAGTTGAATTCCGTCATCCGCGATATCGACGCCACCATCAAAGCCCGCTTTAAGGAGAGCTTCGATGCGGTGGTGGAGAATTTCGAAACGACGTTCACGGAACTGTTCAAAGGCGGTCACGCACGGCTTACGCTGGATGACCCGAACGACCCGCTGGAATCTGCCATCGAGATCGAGGCGCAGCCGCCCGGAAAGAAGCTGCAGAACATGAACCTGCTGTCTGGCGGCGAGAAGACCATGACGGCCATCGCCCTCATGTTCGCGGTGCTGAAGGCGAAACCCACGCCGTTCTGCATCCTGGACGAGGTGGAAGCCGCTCTGGACGAGACGAATATCGACAGTTTCGCCCGTTACCTGAGAAAGTTTACCGAAACCCAATTTGCGTTGATCACACATCAGAAGGCAACGATGGAATACGCCGACGTATTGTACGGCGTAACGATGCCCGAGCAGGGCATCACCCGCGTGCTCTCTCTGAAGTTAGGAGACCGTTTTGATATCGACTAAGAAAAAATCCTTTTTCGGCCGCATGACCGAACGCATCGAAGACGTATTGCTGATGCGCCCCAAGCCCGACGAAGACATGCTGGAGGAGCTGGAAGATGTTCTGATCTCCTCCGACATCGGCATGGATACGACGGTAAAGATCATCGAATCCCTGCGCGACAGCATACGCCACGACCGCCTGCGCGACGCGGAGGCGGTGCGCACCCAGATCAAGGAGATCGTGGGGAAGATGCTGGACAAGGGCGAACGCCTGCAGCTGTGCCAGGAGACACCGCTGTTCATCATGATGATCGGGGTCAACGGCGTCGGTAAGACGACGTCCATCGCGAAACTGGCCCACATGCTCAAAAACGAAGGGAAATCCGTGCTCCTCGTGGCCGCGGATACGTTCCGCGCCGCGGCGTCGGAACAGCTGACGATCTGGAGCGAACGGGTCGGCGTGCCCATCATCAAGCATAAGGAAGGCGCAGATCCTTCCGCTGTCATCTTCGACGGCTGCAACGCGGCGAAGGCCAGAGGGGTGGATGTGGTCATCTGCGACACCGCAGGCAGACTGCAGAACAAGAAGAACCTCATGGCGGAGCTTGCGAAGATGAACAAGGTCATCGACCGGGAATTCGAAGGGGCTGCCAGGGAAACACTGCTGGTGGTGGATGCCACCACGGGGAAAAACGCGGTGTCCCAGGCGAGAGAATTCAACGAAGTAGCCGAACTCACCGGCATCATCCTCACGAAACTGGATGGCACGGCAAAGGGCGGCATCGTAGTGACGATCGCGGACGAGCTGGACTTGCCCGTGAAGTATATAGGATTGGGAGAGGGCATGGATGACTTAAAGCCGTTCGACCCGCAGAGTTTTGCAGAAGACATTTTCGAGGGGTAAATAGCATGGATGAAAATTTAGGCAGACAGCACGAAGATGAAGTGCTGCAGGCCTTCGACCGCCTGGGGGGCGAATTCCTCGCCGCGGCGGAAGAAGCCGAAGAGCCGGCGTTTTCTGTCCAGGACGAAGGAGGCGCAGCGGCTGCCTACGAGATGCAGGCGGCTTCGGAGCCTTTAGTAGGACGTTCTGCCAGAAATAAAAAAAGCGGCAGAGTGGCGAAGGAGCCGGTAAAGAAGGAAACGAAAAAGCCGGAAAAGAAGGCTCCTGAGAAGAAAAAGCCGGAAAAGAAGAAGAAAAAGAAGAAGGCAGGGAAGATCATTCTCGGCATCCTGCTTACGCTGCTTGGCCTTGGCATCATCGCGGCAGGCGTAGCGGGATATTACGTGATGGGCATCATCAAGGAAGCGCCGGAGATCAATCCGGACAACCTGTACGACCTGCTCTCCGAGAATTCCACGGTGTTCGATGCGGACGGAAACGTGCTGGACAATCTGTATTCCGGCGATTCGCTGCGCTCCAACCTGGAGTACAAGGATATCCCGAAGGACATGATCAACGCCTTCGTCTCCATCGAAGACAAGACGTTCTGGGAACACCACGGATTCAACGTCATCCGTATCATCGGCGCCATCCGCGACGCCCTGAAGTACGACACGAAGATCTCCGGTACGTCCACCATTACGCAGCAGCTGGCCAGAAACCTGTATCTGCCGGATGTAAAGAGCGTCCGCTCCATGAACCGTAAGATCATCGAGGCGTACTACACGATGATCATCGAGCGCAATCTGACGAAGGAACAGATCATCGAGGCCTACCTGAACACCATCGGTCTGGGGTTCAACTCCAGCGGCGTGCAGGCGGCTTCCCAGGCGTATTTCTCCAAAGACGCTGCAGATCTGGATCTGATCGAATGTGCGTGCCTGGCGACGCTGCCGCAGCTGCCCAGCACCTATGCGCCCATCAAGCGCATCGAAACTTCCGCAGTGGAGGATATCGACGCACTGGATATCATCGAGCGCAACGACGAATACATCACGTATTACAACGACGCCTGCGTCGACCGCATGAAACTGGTGCTGCGCAACATGCACGACCAGGGCTACATTACGGACGAACAGTACGCCGCCGCAGACCCGGCGACCCTGAGAGAGCACATCAACCCGGGCAGCAACGCGCTGGCGGATGCGGGGGTCACGTCCTATTTCACGGACTGCGCCGTAAAGCAGGTCCGCGAGGACATGATGCGGGAGCTGGGCCTCTCCGAGGAAGAAGCGGACCGCATGCTGTACAACGGCGGCCTGCACATCAACACGACCATGAACCGCGAGATCCAGGAGATCATGGAAGCGGTCTGGGCGGACAATTCCGGCTGGCCCACCATCAGCGGCTACCGCACGGACGGCAGCGGCAACATCATCGGTGACAACGGCAAGATCATGCTCTACAGCAAGAGCGTGATGTTCGACGAGGACGGCGACTTTGTGATGCCGCTCGAGGAGTTCGAGTGGCAGGGCAACGGCGATCTCAAGCTGCTGAAGGACAAACGCCTTAATTTCTATAAGACGACCAGCGGCAACGGCACGGACTACACCATCGAGTTCAAGAACATGTACGAGAAGAACGAAGGTCTTCTGTACAGCATCGAGGGCGGAAACTGGGCCGTCGCTGCGGAGTACAAGACCCGGGACGACAACGGCGATATGGTCATCAGCGCCAAGTTCTTCGAGGATCATCCTGACGTCATCCATAGACTGGAAGACGGACGCCTTTACCTTACGTCTGATTACTTTACGCTGCGCAAGCCCACGATCCAGCCCCAGTCCGCCATGGTCATCATGGACCATCGCACCGGCTACGTGCTGGGCATGATCGGCGGCAGAAACGTGGAAGGCAAGCTGCTCTACAACAGAGCGACCGCGCCGCGGCAGCCGGGCTCTTCCATCAAGCCGATCTCCATCTACAGCACCGCGCTGCAGGCAGGGCAGGACGGCAAGGCAGGCAAGGACGGCATTCCCTTTACGGCGGCCATGCCTCTGGACGACAGACCCGTCGTCATGGGCGGCAAACCCTGGCCGAAGAACTGGTACGCCGGCTATTGGGGCATCAAGAACATGCGGTACTGCATCGAGCAGTCCATCAACACGACGGCAGTCCAGTGCTACCTGCAGATGGATCCCCAGTGGTGCGTGGATCAGCTCGAAGCCATGGGCATCACCAGCATCGTCCATAACGGCGACGTCAACGACATGAACGCGTCGGCCCTGGCGCTGGGCGGCATGACCAAGGGCATCTCGCCTCTGGAGATGTGCGGCGCCTACGCTACGTTCGGCAACTACGGCGTCTACACCGAACCGACGTTCTACACGACGGTGACCACGAAGAAGGGCGACATCGTTCTGCAGAAGGAACCCATCACAAGAAGGGTCCTTTCCGAGGAAGTGGCGTCCATCATGCTGGATATGCTGCGCACGACCGTAACGAACGGTCTGTCCAGCAACGCGAAGATCTCCAGCCAGCCCTCCGCAGGCAAGACGGGTACGACGTCCGATAACTTCGACCTGTGGTTCTGCGGGCTCACGCCTCAGCTCACCGGCACGGTCTGGATGGGCAACGACGTCAATATCTCCCTGCGCGAATACTCCGGCATCGCGGCCAAGATGTGGGCCAAGGTGATGCAGGATGTGGGACCCATGTACGAACGGGGAGAATTCGAGATGCGCGGCGACATCGTGAGAGCGACTGTCGACAAGTACTCCGGCATGACCGGCGTCGGCGGCGACACGATCTCCGAGTACTTCATCAAAGGCACGGTGCAGGGCGGCGCGGAGGACTTCCACCGCGAGTGCACCATCTGCGCGGAGACCGGATATCTGGCCACGCCGGACTGCCCGCATACCGCCACGAAGGTCGGCATCGTCCGTCCCGGCGGCAGTTCCTGGGAGAAGATCCTCGTGGAGAGCGGACTGCGCTCTTTAGGCGTGAATGCGGAGCCGGACGCCAAACTGGACGCGCCGGACTACTACTGCCCGATCCACAATCCGAATCCGGCCGCTTATCCCATTTCCCCGCTGTACAATGGCGAGAGCCCCTACGATTCCGTGGAACCGGATGAGCCGGAGGAACCGGAGACTCCTGAAGGCGATGCGAACAACAACGGGCAGGAGGATATTACGGAATACGATCCAAACAACCCGGACTACATCCCGGGCATCTCCGATCCGTCGCAGTACAAGCCCCCTGTGGAGGAGAATCCGGAACCTGCACCGACCGAGCCTTCGGAACCGGAGCCAGCTCCCGAGCCGGCGCCGGAACCTGAACCGCAACCGGCTCCGTCTGAAGGCGGAGAGACCGGAGGCGAAAGCGGCGAGGGCGGCGGTGAATAGCACACAGGACTTGACAAATATTACCATTCGTTGCTATAATGCCTGAGGATGCGGGAGCGGATGCTCCGTGCGAAGACCTTTTACGGCCCTTGCGTTTTCTCAGGCAGCCGGCATCCTGCTGGCAGCCTATACGGAACTTTCGGTAAGGCACTTATGCATCTGCATAGGTGCCTTATTTGTTATGTTCCGGGGAATGCGGCGGAGCCGTTTTGTGTTGTTCTGCATCCTGTTCTTCTGTCTGGGCTTTCTGACGATGGAAGCTGCTTCGGCAAAGACGAGTCCGCTGCTGGAACTGTCAGAGGAGACCGGTAGTGCAGTGCAGTCCTTCGAAGGGCTTGTCGTCCACGCTTCCTTCAAGACAGACCACTGGGATCTGATGGTGCGGACGGCGGAGGAAAAGGTGCTGGTGCGGCTGGATGCACCGGAAGAAGCCAGACTGGCTGTCTGTTCTCTGACCGGACGGATCTGCCACTTTACGGGGCCTGTGCGAAGACCGGACGGACGCCGCAATTTCGGCTGCTTCGATTACGCGCTTTATCTGAAAGGGCGGGATGTCCGCTGCCTCTGTGAGGTATCCCGCTTTCGCGCAGAGGCGGGAGCACTGCGCTTCCGGCTGCTGAATGCTTTGGCGGTGAGCAAAGCGCGCTTCTTCGACCGCATCGCGTCCTATATGGACCGGGAAGCCTTTTCGCTGCTGGCTGGCCTGCTGTTCGGCGAAAAAGGATATCTGGAGGAGGACGTCTACGTGTCTTTTCAGCGCAACGGCATCGCGCATGTTCTGGCGGTATCGGGACTTCACGTGGGGCTCGTGTATGCGGTCGTCCTGAAACTGATGCAGGGCCGCCGCAACGGAAAGACTACGGCAGTCTCGGCCATCGTACTGCTTTGCTACATCTGCCTGTCCGGTTTCTCCGTCTCCGTGCTGCGGGCCTCCTTCATGATCGGACTGCATCTGCTCTCGTTCCACCTGCACCGGCGCTACGACCTCGTGAGCGCAGCCTCTCTTGCCGCCAGTGTCTTTCTTGGGGTCAACCCGTACCAGCTGTTCGATTCCGGATTTCAATTGTCCTATATGGCGGCTTACAGCCTGGGAGTGGCGCTGCCACGCATGCAGCTGAAGGCGACCGAACTGGCGGACCGGTATAAAAAGGGATGGATCGATGACGCCGGCAAACTTCTGTTGCCCTGCATCGCCGTACAACTGGGCATGACGCCGCTTACGCTGTTTCATTTCCTGATCTTTTCGCCCGTCAGCCTGCTGCTGAATCCTTTTGCCGTAGCGCTGGCAGGTCTGCTGCTGCCGGCGGGGTTGTTTCTGTACCTCGTGCAGAGTTTCGGCATATCCCTCGCGACTGCAGCCGCGGCAGGGCCGGCTTCCGCTTTTGCGCATCTTCTTTTGGCGCTCAACGACGCCGGAAATGCCCTGGGCGGATCGTTTCCCATGGCGGCGCCTCCCATCGGCATGCTCTGCCTGTATTACGCCGTTTTTTTCTACTGGTTCTCGGAAGGCCGGGCTGTTTTGCTGCGAAAGGGAAGGCAGCGGTCGGCGGCGCTGCTTTGTCTCGCCATGACCCTCTCCAGCTGCCTGCTGCCGTTCTGGTTCGGCCTGGGCGAACTGCTGCCCTGGCAGCGGCCTCTGCGGGACGTCGTCTTCGTCGACGTGGGGCAGGGGGACTGCATCCATATCGCCTCGGACGGCTGCCACGTACTGGTGGACGGCGGCGGCAGCGCCATGAAGAACGTAGGGGAGAGCACGCTGCTGCCGTATCTGCTGAAAAACGGCGTATCCGGGCTGGAGATGGCTGTCGTTACCCATCCGGACCAGGACCACTGCAAGGGGATAAAGGAGCTGTCGCAGAAGATGCGCATCCGCACCATCGTGTTTCCGGCAGTTTACGAAAACGATATTTCCGTTACCGAAGGGTACCGGGCGGACCGCTTCGTCTTTGCGGGAAGGGACGATGTGATCCGCATGGGAGATGCCGTGTTCCGGGTGCTTACGCCGTACAAAGACGGACGGGTGACCGCACGGACGGAGGACCGCAACGAGACCTGCATCGCCGGCATGCTGGAAACAAAAGACCTTAAGATCCTTCTTACGGCGGATATGACGGACCAGACGGAGCAATGGCTGCTGGCGGACGGTTCGGACGTGGACGCAGATATCCTGAAGGTAGCGCATCACGGCAGCGCCTATTCGAGCAGAGAGGACTTCGTAAGCGCTGTAAGCCCCCGTTTTGCGGTCATCTCCTGCGGCAGGAACAACAGCTACGGGCATCCGGCGGAGCGGATCACGGCCATGCTGGCGGAGATGGGCGTGGAGATGCTGCGGACAGACCTTTCGGGGGCTGTCGGGGTCACCCTCAGAAAAGACGGCAGCCTGAAGATCGAGAAAGCGGGCAGGGCGGTTTTATGATATACTATATAGACCTATGGCATACACGTCGAAAGCGAAAACTCCGGCGGAGCATCCGTTCCGCACGATCGTAAAACTGCTGGACAGCGAAGCGCTGCCCCGCGTTTTGGTGTGCTATGGACACGAAGAGTTCCTGGTGAACTGGGCGGAAAAGTTCGTGAAGGGCAAACTGATCGAGCCCGCGGCGGAAGCGCTGGACTTTACGGTCTTTTCGGAAGATCTGGACCCCTACAGCATCATCGCCGCCTGCGAGACGCTTCCCATGCTGTCGAAGCGCAAACTCGTCGTCGTGCACGATACGGATCTCTTTACCCAGACGCCCAAGGATATGAAGGCGGAAGGCGTGCAGATCCTCTCGGAGTATCTGGCGAACGTGCCGGAGACCACGATGCTGCTGTTTACCGCGGAAAAGGTGAACAAGACGAAGGCGCTCTACAAGAACGCCGTCAAGGCGGGCGTCGTCTATGATTTCTGCCCGCTGGACCGCCAGACGCTGGCCGGCTGGATCGCCAAGCAGCTGCAGAATCTCGGCAAGAACGCGTCCCGGGATGACATCTTCGCCTACGCCGACAAGTGCGGCTATCTGGACAAGGAATCCGGTTACACGCTGTACAACGTGAAAAACGACGTGGCAAAGGCCGCCGCTTTCGCAGATGCGCAGACCGTTACGGCGAAGGACTTCGCGGCCTGCATGCAGGGCGAGGAGGAGACCGACGCGTTCGCCATCCTGGACGCAGCCTTCTCCGGTCAGAAGGGGAAAGCCCTTACGATCCTCCACAACAGCGTGGACGCGGAGCAGGCCAGCAAGCAGGACGGCGTCGTGCTGCGCTTTCTTGGGCTTCTGTGCTCCCAGCTGGAGATCATGCTGGAGGCGAGGGAGCGGGGCGGCCGGGACGGTGACCCCTACAGCGTCGCCTCTGCCATGGGCGCCAACCCTTACCGCATCCGCAAGGCGATGGACGCCAGTTACCGGAAAAAGTATTCCGAGCTGAAAGCCTCTCTGGCAGCGGCTTACGATATCGAAAAGGATTTTAAGAGCGGACAGATCGACGCCTATCTGGCGCTGGAGCTGTTTATCGCAGGATTATAATATATACATGAACAGACAGAAACAGGCCGATCTGGTCCTGGTGATCATCACGTTTTTCTGGGGGATCGCCAATCCGGTCTCCGATTACGTCATGAATTTCTGGCAGCCCATGCAGCTCAACGCGCTGCGCTTCGTGGTCGCCCTGGCGGTCTCCTGGGCCGTTATGCATAAAGATCTGCGGGGGATCTCCAAAACGACCCTTCGCAGCGGTATTTTTGTAGGGTTTTTGCTTTCCCTCATCTATCTGTTTGCCATGTACGGCATCAAAAATTCCGCCAGCGTAACGACGTTCAGCTTTATCGTAGCGATGCCGGTCATCATCAATCCCATCATCAACCTGGTGTTCCGCCGCATCGTACCGCAGAAGAAATTCCTCATCAGTCTCGCGCTCTCCGTCGGCGGGCTCTACCTGATGACCATGAAGGGCGGCGATTTCCGCATCGGTCTGGGGGAGGGACTGGCGTTCCTGTCCGCCACCTGCTATTCCATCGATCTCTGCTTTACGGACGTGATGGTCGCAAGGGACGACGTGGATCCCAAACAGCTGGGTCTGCTGCAGATCGGCTTCGGCGCATTGTTCATGAGCCTCATCTCCCTGGTGCTGGACCGGGGTCACGCGCTTACCTGGACGCCTGCGCTTTTCGGCTGGCTGCTGGTGCTTGGCGTCGGATCGACCGCTGTCGCCTTCATCGCACAGCCGGTGGCGCAGCAGTATACGACCTCGAACCACGTGGGCGTCATCTTTGCCCTGGAACCGGTATTCTCCACGCTGGCAGCCATCCTGTTCCTGCACGAGATCGTCTCCGCCCGGGCGTACGTGGGCGCAGCGCTCATGATCGCGGCCGTTATCCTCATGAACGTAGACATAAAACGAAAGGACACGAACGATGAAACGGATCCCCAGCATCTTTAACGAAGCCCTGGCGCCGGTCACCCCCGGCCCCTCCAGTTCCAACACCGCAGGCCCCATGCGCATCGCGTCGGTCTGCCGGCAGTTCTTCGGTCTGCCCATTACGAAGGCATCCATCCAGATGTCGGATAAGGGCTCGTTTACGTTTACGTATTTCGGCATGCGAAGCGACCTGGCGTTCGTGTTCGGTCTTCTGGGTCACAGCCCGGCGGATCCCGGCTTCTTCGACGCCTACGACGAGGCGAAGGAAAGGGGTGTCGCGATCGAATACGGCTTTTATGAGGATCTTCCGGCGGAGCCGGGGGAATATGTCCGCCTCGTGCTGGAAAACGCCGATACGGGCCGGAAAATGACCTTCTGCGGCGCATCCGTGGGCGGAGGCGGGTTCTACCTGGAATCCGCGGACGGCTGTCCCATGCACACGGGCGGCTATACCCACGAGGTGCTGTTGTTTACAGACCCTGCGGGAGAAGTGCGCCGTCACGACATGGTGAAGGCGATCCTCACTATCGCCGGTGACCCGGAGGAGATCAAGATCTGCGAGGGACCGGACAGACTGCTGTACGACGTAAAGCTCGCGGACGCTCCTACGGAAGAACAGCTGGATGCTTTCAAAAATATCGAGGGGCTGCGGCATTTCGGCTATGCGAAGCCGGCGCATACGGTCGTGACCTCGGACAGCAGACCGCCGGTATTCGAAACGCCTTCGGAATTGCTGGCCTGGTGCGAAGAGAACGGCAAGACGTTCGCGGAGGCTGCAGTCGCCTACGAATGTTCCATCTCCGGCTGGACGGAGCAGCAGGTCATCTCCCAGGCGGAAAACCTGTGGGACGTCATCATGGCGTCGGAGAAGAACGGATATAAAGAAGGCAACGATCTGCGCCAGCTGCTCGGACCGAAGGCGCCCCAGGTAAAAGCATTCTACGAAAGCAGTCCGCAGAAGATCTCCGGCGGCATCGTCGACAAGGCGGCGCCGATGTCCCTGTCCATCATGGAATGGGCGGGCAGTTCCGGCACCATCGTCTGCATTCCGACGGGAGGCGCTTCCGGTATCGTGCCCGGGGTCATCCAGGGCCTGTGCGAAGACAAAGGACTTGGCAGGGAAGAAGCCGTAAAAGGCCTTCTGGCTGCCGGCATGGCGGGCGTCTTCATGGCCGAGACAGACTATTTTGGAGGCTGGGGATGCCAGGCGGAGATCGGCTGCGGTGTCGGTATGGCGGCGGCCGCTCTCGTCAGCATGATGGGCGGCACGCCCAAACAGTGTCTGGAAGCCGCCAGCATGGGCATCCAGAGCCTGATCGGCCTCGTGTGCGACTCCGTGTGCGGACAGTCCCAGGTGCCGTGCTATCTGCGCAACATGACGGGCACTGCTATGGCGGTCACCTGTGCCAACGCGGCGCTGGCGGGGCTGGATGCGCTCATCCCCCTGGACGAGATGGTGACGGCCATGATGAACGTGGGAAGGGCTTCCCGGTCCATCAAACTCAATTCCATGGGCGCCAACGGCACACCGACGGGCGTGCGCCTCGAAGCCGAAGAACAGGAGAGACAGCAGAGGGCTGTCGACGAAAAACTTGCAAAACATTAAAGCCTTTACAAGAGAAGAACGGGCGAAAGCCTTAAAAGAACTGGGACTTCCCGCGTTCCGGGAAAAGCAGATCTTCGCCTGGATCTGCCGGGGTGCAAAGAGCTGGGACGAGTGCACGGATCTGTCCAAAGATCTGCGCCGCCAGCTGGCGGAACGGTTTCCCTGGGATAACGCTGCCGCGGAACTCATGCAAACGTCCTCCGACGGCACCCGGAAATTCCTGCTCCGCATGCCGGACGGCGAGCGCGTGGAAGCGGTGTTCATGGCCTACGAATACGGCAATTCCCTGTGCATCTCCACCCAGGTCGGCTGCAACATGGGCTGCAGCTTCTGCGCTTCCACCATCGGCGGCCGCATCCGCAGCCTCGAAAGCTGGGAGATGCTGGAGGAAGTCGTGGTCTGCGTGCGGGAGAGCGGCGAACCCATCAACCATATCGTCCTGATGGGCATGGGCGAACCCTTCGATAATTATGAGGCGGTCGCGGGGTTCCTCCGGACGGTGCACGATCCCCAGGGGCTGGGACTCAGCTACCGCAACATCACGCTTTCCACCTGCGGTCTCGTGCCGGGCATCCGGCGGTTCGGGGAAGAATTTCCCCAGGTGAACCTGGCCATCTCGCTGCACGCGTCCAACCAGCAGGCGAGGGAAAAGCTGATGCCGGTGGCGAAAGCCTATCCGCTGCCGGAACTGATGCGCGCCTGCCGCGATCACGCGGAAAAGACCGGACGGCGCGTCACGTTCGAATTTGCTCTGATCGAAGGGCAGAACGACACGCCGCAGACGGCGAAGGAACTGGCGGATCTGCTCCGGGGCATGCTGTGCCACGTCAACCTCATTCCGCTCAATCCAGTTACAGAGACCGGCATGACCGGCAGCAGCAGAAAAGCGGCTGCGCATTTCCGCGACATGCTGGAATCCATGGGCATTCCGGCGACGGTGCGGCGGCAGCTCGGCGCAGATATCGACGCTGCCTGCGGTCAGCTCAGGAAAAAAGTCACTTCTTGAAAATTACATACAAAAGTTTGTCTTTCGCGGCTTGCCCAAAAGTCCGGGGCAAGCTATAATGAAAGAACAGATATACCTTAGAGAGAGAAAGTGGGGCGATTCCAATGGTAAAATTACTGGTAGGGCACAAGGGCAGCGGCAAGACCAAAGCGATGGTCGATATGGCCAATGCCAGCCTGGACAGCGTAAACGGAAGCGTTGTTTTTATAAATAAGAACCACCGGCTGATGTACGATCTCAAATATCGTATTCGTGTTGTCTGCATGGAGGACTTCGAACATATCACGAATATCGACGAGTACATCGGTTTTATTTATGGCATCATTTCCCAGGATCATGATATCGAGCTCATCTTTATCGACAGCATCCTGAAGCATGCGGACGTAAAACTGGAAGATCTGGAGGAATTCCTGGGCAGACTGGCCGCCATCTCCGAGATCTACGGTCCGGATTTCGTGGTCAGCATCTCCGCCGACGTAGACGAGCTCGGCTCTTACGTAAACAAATACGAGATCATCAATCCGGCCCAGTAATGGATCTCGATACGATCAAGAAAAAACTGCAGGGCCGCGAAAGCGGTCTGCTTGAGATCAGAAAGCACAGCTGCGTCCTGATTCCCTTTGTGGAACGGGATGGAAGGCTGTGCCTTCTTTTTGAACTGCGAAGCGCCGGCATCTCCCAGCCCGGCGAAGTGTGCTTCCCCGGCGGACGCATGGAAAAAGGGGAGACCCCGGTGCAGACCGCGGTGCGCGAGATCGGCGAAGAGCTGGGCATCCGTCCGGAGGATATCCTCTACACGCACGAATACGACACGCTCATCCATATCGCGAACATGGCGGTCCACACCGTCATCGGAGAGATCCGCCCCGAAGCGCTGGACAGCATCCGCCCCGAAGAAGCGGAGGTCTCCGAATGGTTTACGATCCCCGTGGACTGGCTGATGGAGAACGAACCGTACGTCTATGAGTACGATATCGTGCAGGATGTAAAGGATTTTCCCTACGATATGGTGGAGTCTCCCGACAAATATAACTGGCGGAAGGGAAAGTGCACGGTGCCCATCTGGCATTACGAGGGTCACTGCCTCTGGGGGATGACCGCAAGAATTGTCGTTCAGCTACTAAAATTCCTTGCCTAATGCAGGGGACTATTGTATAATTCTACTGTTATTGACGCGGCAGAATTTTAGAGTGCCGCGGTCAGAATAAGGAGGAAAATCAAATGAAGAAGTTACTCGCGCTGCTCCTCGCGCTGGCTATGGTATTCTCCATGGCTGCATGCACCAGCAGCAACGAACCCGCTCCTGCTGAACCCAGCGAGGGCGAAGGCGGCGAAGGCGAGACCGCAGCTGCCTACTCTGTCGCGATGATCACCGACTACGGCGACATCACCGACGAAAGCTTCAACCAGGCTACTTACGAAGCCTGCAAGGCTTTCTCCGACGCGAACGGCCTGCAGTTCAACTACTACAAGCCCGCCGGCGACAGCACCGCAGAAAGAGAAGCTATGATCGACGCAGCGATCGCTGACGGCTACAACGTAGTCGTTTGCCCGGGATTCGCTTTCGCAGAAGCACTGGCAAGCGCTTCCGTCACCTATCCCGACGTTAAGTTCATCGCTCTGGACGTTTCCGAGTTCGACCTGACTTCCGCAGGCCTGACCGAGATCCCCGACAACCTGTTCTCCGCTGTTTACCAGGAAGAACTGTGCGGCTTCATGGCCGGTTATGCAGCTGTAGCTCTCGGCTACACCCACCTGGGTTACCTGGGCGGCATGGCTGTTCCCTCCGTCGTTCGCTTCGGCAACGGCTACATCCAGGGTGCAGACCTCGCAGCTAAGGAACTGGGCATCGATGGCGTTACGATCGAATACGTCTACGGCAACCAGTTCTTCGGCGATGCAGACATCACTTCCTACATGGATACTTGGTATCAGACCTCTGGCGTAGAAGTCGTCTTCGCTTGCGGCGGCGGCATCTGGACCTCCGCAGCTGAGGCAGCTGCCAAGGTCGGCGGCAAGGTCATCGGCGTAGACGTAGACCAGTCCAAGACCATCGACGCTTACGGTGAAGGCATGACCGTCACCTCCGCTATGAAGGGTCTGAAGGCTACCGTCAACACGCTGCTCACCGAACTCGTACTGAACGACAACTGGTCCGCTTATGGCGGTCAGGTCATGACTCTGGGTCTCGTTTCCGGCACCGACGTCGAAGCGAACTACACCCAGATCCCGTTTGACACCACGCAGTGGTCCGACAGCTTCACTCAGGATGACTACGTTGCTCTCGTTGGCAGAATGTTCTCCGGCGAAATCACCGTAGACGGTTCCCAGGACGAATTCGTTCCTTCCACCATCACCCTGAACAGATACGACAACATCAAGTAATAACTGGATAAAATCGCATCAAAAATCAAAAGGACGACCTTTAAGGCCGTCCTTTTTTATGTTATCATTTTAGTATCTATGTGAATACAGGAGGTTGAAGCCATGGATGCACCTTATGCAATCGAAATGCTCAACATCACGAAGCGATTTCCGGGCATCATTGCAAATGATAACATCACACTTCAGCTGAGGAAAGGCGAGATACACGCCTTGCTTGGCGAAAACGGCGCCGGCAAGTCTACCCTGATGAGCGTTCTCTTCGGTCTGTATCAGGCGGAAGAGGGACAGATCAAGAAAGACGGAAAGGTCGTCGAGATCAAAGACCCCAACGATGCCAATGCATTGGGCATCGGCATGGTCCACCAGCACTTTAAGCTGGTCGAATGCTTTACGGTATTGGATAACATCATCCTTGGCGTAGAGACCACCAAACATGGCATTCTGCAGAAGGCGGAAGCCAGAAAGAAAGTTATGGATCTGTCCGAGAAGTACGGACTTGCGGTCGATCCGGACGCAGTCATCGAAGACATCACGGTCGGCATGCAGCAGAGGACGGAGATACTCAAGATGCTGTACAGGGATAACGAGATCCTCATCTTCGACGAACCGACGGCAGTTCTTACGCCGCAGGAGATCGAAGAACTCATGCGCATCATGAAGAATCTGGCGGCGGAAGGGAAGAGCATCCTGTTCATCTCCCATAAGCTGAACGAGATCATGGAAGTCGCTGACCGGGTCACCGTCCTGCGCAAGGGCAAGTACATCGGCACCGTGGACGTGGCAAACACCACGAAAGAAGAGCTCTCCCGCATGATGGTCGGAAGAGACGTAGAGTTCCAGGTGCACAAGGAACCCAGAACGCCGGGCGAAGAGATCTTAAAGGTGGAAAACCTGACGGTCGCATCCAAGGCGCACGGCAACAATGCCGTCAAGAACGTGTCCTTTACGGTACGCCGCGGAGAGATCGTCTGCATTGCCGGTATCGATGGCAACGGTCAGACCGAGCTGGTCTACGCGCTCACCGGTCTGGAAAAGCCCGCTTCCGGCAAGATCACGATGCTGGGCAAAGACATTACGCACGCCTCCATCCGCGAGCGCAGCGTCGGAGGCATGAGCCACATCCCCGAAGACCGTCATAAGCACGGCCTGGTGCTGGATTACTCCCTGGAATACAACGAAGTGCTCCAGACTTACTTCGAACCTCGCTTTACCAATAAAGGCTTCCTCAACAAACCCGCCATCCGGGAATACGCGGAGAAGCTCATCGAAGAATACGACGTCCGTTCCGGACAGGGCCCCATCACGAGAGCCCGCAGCATGTCCGGCGGCAACCAGCAGAAGGCGATCATCGCCCGTGAGATCGACCGCGATCCGGAGCTGCTGGTGGCGGTCCAGCCCACGAGAGGTCTGGACGTCGGCGCCATCGAGTTCATCCATAAACAGCTGGTAGCCCAGCGCGACGCCGATAAGGCGGTCCTGCTGGTCTCCCTGGAACTGGACGAGGTCATGAGCGTGCCCGACCGCATCCTCGTCATGTACGAGGGCGAGATCGTAGGCGAGCTTGACCCGAAGCAAACCACCGTAGAAGAGCTGGGCCTGTACATGTCCGGCGCGAAGAGACAGTAAAGGAGGTCGCCATGAAGAAATTTTTAAAGAGCGAAGGCGGTCAGTCCTTTATCGCCTCCATCCTCTGCATCATCCTCGGTCTTCTGATCGGCTACGTGGTGCTGATGTTCATCGCTCCAAAGGGGGCAAGCACCGCCATCGTAACGATCATCAAGAACTTTTTCTACTATCCCAGCAGCGTTGCCCGGATGAAGTACTTCGGCAACACGCTGGTCAAGACAGCGCCGCTGCTCATGTGCTCGCTGTCCATCCTGTTCGCCTATAAGGTGGGTCTGTTCAACATCGGCGCCTCCGGCCAATATACCGTGGGCACCTGCGCAGCCCTGTATCTGGCGCTTGGCATGAACGCTCCCTGGTGGATCTGCGTGCTGGCTGCCATGATCTGCGGCGCGCTGCTGGCTTCCATCTCCGGCGTCCTGAAGAGCTATGCCAACGTAAACGAAGTTATCTCCGGCATCATGCTCAACTGGATCACCCTGTATGCGGCGAACATGATCCTCACGAAGGTGAAGGAATCCACCTCGCCGTATACCTACACGCTTGCCAGTACCAACCCCAAGGGCATCATCCCCGGTCTGGGCCTGGGCAAGCTGTTCTCCAACAACCAGTACATTACGCTCGCCGTTCCTCTGTCCATCCTCATCGCCGTCGGCATCTGGGTCCTTCTGGAGAAGACGACGTTCGGCTACGAACTGAGAGCCACCGGCAACAACAAGAATGCAGCCAAATACGCCGGCATGAACGAGAAGCGCAACATCATCGTCACCATGATGATCGCAGGTGCACTCTCCGGCCTGGGCGGCGCGTTCCTGTATCTCACCGGATTCGAGCAGTGGCAGTGCACGCAGTCGTCGGTCCCCGGCATGGGCTTCAACGGCATCGCGGCGTCCTTCCTGGGCGGCCTGTCCCCGATCGGCTCCATCTTCAGCTCCTACTTCATTCAGCACATCACCGCAGGCGGCGCCTACGTAGATAAATCCATGTACAGCGCCCAGATCTCCGATCTGATCACCGCGGTCATCATCTACCTGTGCGGCTTCGTCGGCTTCCTCAAGCTGGTGCTCAAGAAAGCTGCCGAAAAGAAGGAAGGAGGGAACAAGTAATGATCCTGCTTCTGCAATATACGATCATCTTTGCTGCCGTACTTACGCTGGTAGCCATCGGCGGATGCTTCTCGGAACACTCCGGCGTCATCAACATCGGTCTGGAAGGCATCATGGTCATGGGCGCCCTGGGCGGGGCTCTCGTCATGAAATTCTTCCCTGAAACGGGCGGAAAACTACCCCTCATCCTGCTCACGATGCTGGTAGCCGTTGTTTTCGGCATGATCTACTCGCTGCTGCTGGCGGTCGCCTGTATCAACTTCAAGGCGGACCAGACCATCGTCGGAACCGCCATGAACATGCTGGGCACCGCGGCCGCTACCGTTATCGTCAAGGCAATGAACACCCGCATCAACCCGGACAACGTCTCCTCCACGATCCAGTACATCAATCCGAAGAAGGCGTTCCTGGTCAATCTGGGCGGTTTCGAATTCAACTGGTTTATGCTGGTGACGGTCATCCTGCTGGCTTGTTCCTACGTTCTGCTGTATAAGACGAGACTGGGTCTGCGCCTGCAGGCCTGCGGCGAACATCCTCAGGCGGCGGCATCCGTCGGTATCTCCGTTTACAAGATGCGCTACATCGGCGTCATCATCTCCGGCTTCCTCGGCGGTCTGGGCGGCATCGTCTACATCACGTCCGGCGTATCCGAATGGAAGTTCGAGAACGGCGTCGCGGGCTTCGGCTTCCTGGCCATGGCCGTTATGATCTTCGGCCAGTGGAAACCCCACAGGATCGCGCTCTCCGCTCTGCTGTTCGGCCTGTTCCGGGCTTTGTCCAACGTCTACATGGGATTCAACTTCCTGGCGGCGTTAAATATCCCCAGCGGCATCTACAACATGCTGCCGTACATCATCTGTCTCATCGTACTGGCCTTCACCTCCAAGAAGTCCAGAGCGCCGAAGGCGGAAGGCATTCCCTACGACAAGGGCATGCGGTAAGATCGGTATAACGGGGCGGCAATCCCGCCGCCCCTGGATATACGCGGAATCCGGGATCGGACAAAAACTCAGAAAAGAGGAAATTTGCTGTTACAAATCTTTTTGACGTTCTTTAAGGTGGGACTGTTCACCATTGGCGGGGGCTACGCGATGCTCCCCATCATCCAGGAAGCAGTCTGCACGGAAAAAGGGTGGCTTACGGACGAGGAGTTTCTGGACTCCATCTCCCTTACCAACTCGCTGCCTGGCCCGCTGGCCACGAACTGTGCGACGTTTATCGGCTACCGGTTGAAGCGGGTGCCGGGGTCCATTGCGGCCATTTTAGGCACGATCTGCCCGTCGATCATCATCATCCTGCTCATCGCGATGGTGTTCAATACGGCGATGGACAACGCCTACGTGCAGGCGTTCTTCCGGGGCGTAGGCCCGGCGGTGTTCGCGCTCATCGTAAGCGCCGTCTACAAGCTGGCTACGAAGGCCAACATCATGAAGGATAAGCTGACACTCGTCGTCGCTGTTGCATCCTTCGCTCTGATCGCCTTTGCCGGGGTCACCCCGATCCTGATCGTGATCGCAGCGGCCGTGATCGCTCTGGTCGCCGACAGCGTAAAGAAGAGCAAGACGGCTGCCGGTACGGAAGAGAAGGGAGGTTCGAACGATGGATCTCATTCTTAGGATGTGCCTGGCCTTCATCAAGATCGGTGCCTTCTGCTTCGGCGGAGGCTACGCGGCTGTCGGCCTTATCGAAAACGAAGTCGTCAAGACCATGGGCTGGCTCACGCCGGACCAATACATCAACATCATCGCCATCGCGGAGATGACCCCGGGACCGATCGCGGTCAACACGTCCACCTTCGCGGGCTATCTGATGAGCGGACCCATTGCGGGCATCCTGTGCACGCTCTGCGTCATCCTCATCCCCAGCTGCCTGGCGCTCCTCACAGCGTTCTTCTTCGAAAAGGTGAAGAACAACCAGAAGGTTCAGGTGGCGGTAAAGGGCATTCGCCCGGGTGCCATCGGCATCATCGCGGCGGCGGGCATCTCCATCGCGAAGAACGGTTTTCATGATTATTTCTCCGTGGTGCTGTTCGCGGTGGCTGCCTTCATCATCTTTAAATTAAAAAAGAGTCCCATCATCGCGCTGCTCTCTTGCGGCGCTCTGGGGGTAATCGTCTATGGATTCATCCTGTAAGGTCCATTTTGGAGACAACCTTGCATACATGAAGACTCTTGCGGACGGGTCGATCGATTTTATCTACGTCGACCCGCCTTTTTTCTCTGCGGCGGATTACTACACCCGCAAGGGAAAGCAGGCCTACGGTGACCGCTGGAGCGGCGGTCTGGACCAGTATCTGGCCATGCTGAAGCCCCGGCTCGAGGAGATGCGCCGTCTGCTGAAGGACAGCGGCACCATCGCCGTACATCTGGACTGGCACGCGGTACATTACGTGAAGGTGATGATGGACGGCATCTTCGGCATGAACAATTTCCTGAACGAAATCATCTGGGCGTATAAGTCCGGCGGCGCGACAGGCCGGCGGTTCGCCCGCAAACACGATACGATCCTGGTGTACGCGAAGACAGACGACTATTATTTCCGTACGCAGAAGGAGCGGTCCTACAACCGGGACAACAAGCCGTATCATTTTAAGGGCGTGGAGGAATTTCAGGACGAAGAGGGAAAATGGTATACCATGGTCAATAAAAAAGACGTCCTCTTCGTGGATATGGTGGGAAGGACGTCTTCAGAAAGAACGGATTATGCGACGCAGAAACCCCAGGCCTTACTGGACATCCTGCTGGAGAGCCTGTGCCCGGAGAACGGTCTCTGCGCGGACTTTTTCGCGGGCTCCGGCACGCTGGGCGCCTGCGCGCTGGAGAGCGGCAGGGAATGCCTGCTGTGCGATTCCAGCAGGGAAGCAGTCGATACGATCCTGGACAGGCTGGGGATGTTTGTGCGGGAAGTTTAGATCCCCATAAAGAAACTGATCAGGACAGGAACGAGCATGGAAATGACCGTTCCCACGAGAAGACCGTAGAGCACGATCGTGTTGTCGCCGGTAACAGCGGCGCAGGCAACACTGGATTGAATGGTAGCGGTTCCGCCGACGGCAACGACTTCCGGACGGCGGAATTTTTTTATGAGCAAAGGCATGATGAAGATGGACAGCACTTCCCGGCTTACGCAGTAGACGAAGGTCGCGACGGAGAGGGAAGGGCTGTAGGTGTAGACGAGACCCGTGGACAGGGAGTACCAGCCCATGCCGGAAGCGCAGATGAGAGCATCTTTCGCGGAGACCGGCAGAACGATAGACATAAAGCATGCCGCCAGCAGAGACCCTGCGATCGTCGTGACGGAATACAGAAGCGCCTTGAAAGAGAGCCGTTCTCCTTCGCCATCCCGGTATTGGGCACCGATGCCGATGGAGATCGCAAAGACCATGGCGTAGAGCACGTAGATGACAGCTTCCGATTCGAGGGGCGCAAGAAACGCGAAAAGCCCGAGCCTGCCGGAGACGAATCCTGCGACGAGAACTACGAGAAGGATAAGTATCATCATCTCTGCTCCTCCTCGCCGCTACAGGCCGATTTTCGGCCTTCTAAGGCCATCCTGAACAGCAACACCACCAGAAAAGAACCCGCCATGGCAGCCAGACAGAGCAGCAGGCCTGTAAGACCCATAGACGTCATGGAATTGGCGACTTCCTCGTTCGCGCCCAGCTGGTGACCCAACAGAAACAAAATGATGAGCAGACAGCCTTTCTGGAAAAGGTCGCGCGTTCTGCTCTTGGAAGAGAAACGCGTCTTATAGCCCAGCGCGATGCCGGCTCCCATAATGAGGATGTAGATCAGCAGGATCTTCATAGACGTCTTTTCCGTTGCTGTTACAGATCCAGTTCGCTCTCACCGTCACCCTGGCTCATGTGCCAATGCTCGGCACCTGCCAGCTCCGCCTCGGAGATGGTGGGGTCAAGCGCTTTTACGATGACGATATTGCCCTGGCCCTTTTGCGGCACAAAGCCGTAACGTCGGAACACTTCGTCGTATTTTCCGTACAGGGAACTGCAGACCACGGCGTAGGCGGTCCTGTACCGGCGGCAGTAGGCGATGAGGGTCTCCGCCAGCGCACCGATATACTCCGTATTGTCCGGGTCGGTGAAGTTCTCTGCGACGCAGACCATGGGCTTGCCGTTCGCGACGCTCTGCCGCAGGATGAGGTAGCCGACGGGACCTTCTTCTCCGGACAGCAGCAGCGTCTCATAGGACCGGTCCGGTCTTTCGTCGTAGCGCCAATGCAGATAGGTGGCGTCTCTCACGATGAGGTTTTCGTATTTATCCTTGTACTTTTCCCAGAGCTGCGCCGCTTCGGGCGGTACTTTATCGAAGGTCTGCACAGTAAAGCGCTTGGCGGCGTGCAGTCCGGCGCGCTTTGCATCCGAAACGATTCGAAACGCGATATTGCCCAGTTTTCCCAGCAGTTTGCTCTTCGTCTTTGCCGCAACTTTTCTGCTGATATCCGACGGAAAGACGTAGACCTCCCGCGGAAAGATCGTCGTCCAGCCGAATTTCTGATAGGCGGGATAGGAGTTCTTATTCGCGAAACCCAGCACGAGCTGTACGCCGTTTTCCTTGCCGCGGTCCAGGGAATTCTGCGTCATGGTGCGGAAGATGCCCTGGCGTTTATAGTCCGGATGGGTCATGGACTTGACGGAATGCGCAGCGCGGACCGTGCGGCTGCCGAGCTGCAGATCGAAGGGGATGAGCCCGTCAGAGGCGATCATTTTGCCGCCGGCATCCATGTCGCGCATGACAAACATCAGGTTGCCGCTTGCGGGATCGTAGGGATCTTCGTCGAACAGCCACCGGTACATGGACTGGTTGGGGTTGGCTCCGGATCCGAACGAGATCACGCTGAGCTCTTCGAATTCGTCGAATTCTTTTGTAAGGTCGATTGCCCGGATCGTTCTGTTGGTTTCCATGAAAGTACCATGATATGAGAAGGCCGCCCGGCAGGGCCGGACGGCTCTTCTGAAAACAAGTGTGTAGACTAGTGCTTTAATTCGATGACGATGGATGTCGCTGCAAAGTTCGTGGAATCGGTGTAGGAACCATAGGCCACGATCATGTCGCCGGCTGCGAGAGCGGAGAAGCTTAAGGTCTTGCCGGTCTCACTGTTGAGGATGGAAGCCGCTTTCTTGCAGTTGATGTAGGTGAGCTTGCCTTCCTTGAGAACGGTGAGCACGCGGTTCGTCGGGTCGACGGCCAGGATCTCGGCGCTCAACTTATCGGAAGCGGGGGAGGCGGACTTCTTCAGGTTGACCTCGGTGATGACGCCGGAGGTAACGATGACGGAAACTTCGTCGCCCGGGTTGATGGTATCGAGCTTGATGGCCGTCTCGCCGCTGAAGGCTGCCGCCGCGCTATCGATCGCGTAGGTGACGCTGGTGCCGTCGTCACCCTTGATGGTCCACGTGGTATCCGTGATGGTGCGGGTGATGATGGTGAGCACGCCGCTGGCATTGGCATCTTTGCCTTCCGTCGTGATGCGGGTAACTTCGCCGCCCTTGATGCGGGCATTGATCTCTTCGCCGGAGCTCAGGCGGTCGACGGTGATGCTCAGGGATCCGCGTTTAATGGTGGGCATATCGGCCAGATCCATGTAGAGGATGGCTTCGGACGTTTCGCTTTCCTTGAGGGTCATCGTGACGATCGTGTCGTAGCTGACTTTGCCGACAGCACCGGAGATCGTGTATTCCTTCGTATCGGAGGTGACTTCCGTGACGGTGCCTTTTTCGACCTTCAGCGTGAGGAATGCGCCCTTGGTGAGGTCTGCGAAGCTGATCTCCTTGCCGTCCTGCTTGATCTTTGCCTTGCTGAGCACGTAGGAATCGGAGGCGCCGGTGGCCAGATCCGTCAGCTTGATGGAAGCGGTATTGGAGGCTACGGTGCCGAGCTTGCCCTGTTTATAGGAAACGTTGGTCTCTTCCGTGATGGCTGCGATGAGCGCTTTGCCTTCCTTGGACTGGACCTTGATATAATCGCCTGCATAGGAGGAGGAAAGGGTCTTGGCGCTACCGTTGACCGTGGTCTTCAGTTCGGCATCTCTTGCAAAGCTGTGGTAGATGCCATCGAATCCACGTACGACGATGCCGGTGTTGGAAACGGAGGAAAGAATGCCTTCTGCGGAATCCAGTCCGAGATAATCGTCGATCTGCAGCTTGATGTTTTCCTTATCCAGGTAATCGAGGATATTGCAGAGCATGGTGGCAAATACCGCTCTCGTGACGCTTGCCTTCGGCGTAAAGTTACCGTTCGTATCGCCGCTCACCACCTTCATGTCGGTGAGAAGCGCGATGCTGCCCAGGCACTTGGACGTGATGTCCGCCGCGTCTTTATAATCCAGTTTCGCATCGTTCAGCTTGGCTGCGTCGTCCGCCTTGCGGATCGCACGCACCATATAGACAGCCAGATTCTGCTTCGGCATCTCCGCAGTGAGCGTGATGTTCTTCAGCTCGGATTCGGTAAAGATCTCCGCCGCAAGGCAGATCTCGAGCTGCGGATAAGCCCATTTGACTTTGCTGTCCGCGTTCTTTTCGACGGCTTCTCCAAAATCTTTGTGGATCTCCGCCTTGGCTTCGTCGTTCAGGTCGTACAGGTTGGCCAGCATGATGAACGCTTCCGCTGCCGTAAGCGTCTTATCCGGCTTTACGGTCTTGTCCGCGTATCCTGCCATGATGCCTTTTTCGACCAGTCTTTCCATAAAGGTCTTGGACCAGTGACCCTCCAGATCGGTGAAGTCAGCCGCGAAAGCGGGGACGACAGAAGTGAAGAGCAGGGCCAGTGCTGCGATGAGCGTGATGAGTTTTCTCGTAGTGCGCATAGTGGCTTCCTCCTTATGCAAATAGATCTCTAATTACAATCTATTCTATTATATATCACATTACAGGATAGTGTATATTTTTTTGAAAATTTTTGCGGAAAAACACAAGAAGTGGTGGTCTTTGTGGTTAACAGAAGCTTGTTATACGACGATCTGCATAGAAAAGGAAAGACCCGGGCTGCTTTGCAGTCCGGGTCTCGTTGGTGCGCCATACAGGACTCGAACCTGTGACCTCCTGCACGTCAAGCAGGCGCTCTAACCAACTGAGCTAATGTCGCTTATTTGAAGTCAACACAAATATATTAGCGCAACAGAAACAGAAAAGCAAGGACTTTTTCCCGAAAAGAGAAAAAGTCCTGTATTTCAGCTATTTCGACAGTTCGATGGGGATGCAGCTGAAGTCTGTTCCGGTCACCGCCCAGGGCGTTTCGACGTCGAGGACGAGATAGAGCGTGCCGGCCGCCGCGTCCAGATAATATTTCTGGGTGTGGTTAAGACCAGGGAAGGCGGTGACCCGCACACCAGCCGGCGCCGCGCCTTCCGGGGGACCGAACGTGTCCTCGTCCTGATAGACCGTGTCCGCGTTCTGACGCAGGTATTGCCCGGTCTGCCCGTCCAGCGAAGCGAGCGGGGCGAAAGCCGAGATTAGAACGTCTTTCCCCGTTGCCGGGTCGATGTTCATGGTCTCGCATACGTTAAAGAACAGCGTCTGCGTTTTGCCGTCTTTTCCTGCGGGCACTTCGCAGTCCATGCTGCAGGTGAAGACGATGGAGAGCAGGTCCCTGCTGGATGCGGTCACGCGGGTGTAGACGGTCTTGTAGCGGCAGCTTTCGGGCGCAAGGCCGGCTGCCTTATAGGTCTCGATCCCCTGAAGATCGGGAAGGTAGGCGGGGTCGCAGAGGCGGTCCAGCTTGCTGCGGATCCGTTCGTTTACCGCCTTTTCCACGTTGCTGCCGGCAAATCCGCGAACTTCGGCTCCCATGACATAGATGCGGTCATCTTCCTGATAGACGCTGTATGCCACGGCAAGGTCGTTTCTCTGCAATGCGGCGGTCTTTCCGGAGAGGGAAACTTCCGCATGTTCCGTAGGAGGCGCCTGCTCCGTTTCTTCACCGGCGGTCTCTTTTTCTTCCACCGGCATGTTGGGGATATAGCCTTTTTCCTTTGCAAGGGCCTGCCCCAAAGGCCATGCGCACCACTGGGCGAACCGGCCTGCGGCAGTCTCTTCCTCGCCGCCTCTTATGACGGCGCAGACCTGCGAAATGAAGGGGTAAGCGCCGCTGAGGATATTCTCCTCCGTGGGCGCGATACCGTCGATGCTGATCAGTTTATAGTCCAGTCCTTCATTTAAGATCTGCATGGCATGCAGATAGCCGTAGCCCAGCGCACCCTTCGATCCATCGTAGACGGCGGTCACGTCGCCTTCCTCTCCCATGGTGCCGGGCATCAGAATGCTGGGCGCTTCCATCAGCTCGTATTCCGGAATGACGAAACGCGACATGGCTTCCCGGCCGCTGTTTCCTTCCGTGAGCTGGAAGGGCAGGATGGCTTCGTCGTCTCCACCGACTTCGCTCCAGTTCGTGATCTTTCCTGCGTAGATATCGTGCAGCTGCTGCAGCGTAAGATCTTCCACGGGATTGTCCGGGCTTACACAGAAAACGAAGGCTTCGTTGAGGACGGGGTAGCAAGCCAGCGTGACCCCCTCATGGGAGGCAAGGCGAGCGATCGTTTCGGAAGGGAGAAAACAGAATGCGAGATCTGCCCGCCCTTCGATCAGGTCGACATAGGCGAACTCCGTCGTGGAACTGCGGACGAAGCGCGACGCTTCCGCTTCGCTCATTTCCAGCAGGCGGGCTGCCGCTGCGGTGTAGTAGGGGAGAAATGCAGCCGATCCGTCGATGACGGGCCAGGCTTTGTCTTCCATCTCCACGGCATACAGATCTTCGTCGGAGATCTCGGGGGGCGTCTCGGGGACTTCGGCAGTGTGCGTGCAGGCGCAAAGACCCGCGAGCATCGACAGACAGACGATGACGCACACCAGTTTCCTCATAAGACAATACCCCCTACATCTATTAAAAAAGTTGCGAACATATGTTTACAACAACAATATCCTGTGTTATATTAATTATAGATTAGAGTTAGGGATTCGTCTATTCACATTTAGCAAAGAAGGAGACCAAAAATGAGCAATCTTTCCGATCGCGAACAGAAGATCCTGGATTATATGAAAGAATACGTGACAAAGTGGGGCTATCCTCCTACCGTGCGCGACATCGCAGCGGCTCTGGGGATCAGATCCACGTCCACTGTACATAAGGCCATCGCTTCCCTGGAAGAGAAGGGCTTCATCAAAAAACAGGCGGGCAAGCGCCGGGCCATGGATATCGTGGGCAGCGAACCGCCCCAGGCAAACGTGCGTAGCATCGTCGAGGAACGGGACGACATCGTCGATCTTCCGGTCGTCGGACGCATCGCGGCGGGCACGCCCATCCTGGCAGAGCAGAACATCGAGGACAGCTTCCCCATGCCCAGCCGGTTTATCGGCAAGGGTACGAACTTTATGCTCACGGTCCACGGACAGTCTATGATCGAAGCCGGCATCTTCGACGGCGACTATCTGCTGGTTCAGCAGCAGGAGACCGCAAATAACGGCGACATCGTCGTCGCGCAGATCGACGGCATGGAGAGCGAAGCGACGGTCAAAGCCTTCTATAAGGAGAACGGCCACATCCGCCTGCAGCCCAGAAATTCCGAGATGGAGCCCATCATCGTCGACGACTGCAAGATCATCGGTCTCGTCAAGGGCGTGTTCCGTTATCTACACTAGGCAGGGATGGCTTAAAAAGCGCGAAAAATGTTGAAAATTGCGCTTGACATGGGCATGGTGCCCCTATATACTATTTGAGTACTAAGCAGAAGTCCGCTTCTCACCTTCAGGCAGTGCCGAAAAGGTCAACACAGTAAATTGTCAGCTGATGGCGATTTTTGGAGCGGAAATTTGCGTCCGCTCTTTATTTTTTTACCGGAGGATAAAGCAATTAGCAAGGAAAGCCTTATCAACGAAGAAATCCGTGCAAAAGAGGTCCGCCTGATCGACGCGGAAGGAACCCAGGTGGGTATCGTACCCATTCAGGAAGCGCTGGCCAAAGCTGCCGAAGCGAATCTGGACCTGGTGAATATCTCTCCCAATGCCGCTCCCCCTGTCTGCCGCATCATGGATTACGGTAAGTACCGTTACGAGCAGCAGAAGAAGGAAAAAGAAGCGCGCAAGAAGCAGAAGACCATGGAAGTCAAGGAAATGCGCCTCGGCATCTTCACCGAAGAGCACGACCTGGAAACGAAGGCGAAACTTGTCGCCAAGTTCCTGGAAGGCGGCGACAAGGTCAAGATCAGCATGCGCTTCCGCGGCCGCGAAATGGGCTACGTCAAAAAAGGAGAAGAGACCATGCTGAACTTTGCCGGTCTTTTTGCGGAACTGGGCAATCTGGAACGGGCTCCCAAACTGGAAGGCCGCAACATGTCCATGACCATCGCGCCCAAATCCGAGCGCGAAAAGGAAAAGATCGCGAAGGCAAAGAAGCAGGCAGCCGAAAAGGCTGCGGCGGAAAATGCTCCGGAAGAATAGCGGGCAGACGCTGAAGAATAACAGGAAGGAAGTAAATCATGGCAAAGAACAAGATGAAGTCCCACAGAGGGGCAATGAAGAGATTCAAGCTTACCGGAACCGGCAAAGTTAAGAGAAATAAGGCGTATAAGAGCCATATCCTTACCAAGAAGACCGCCAAGAGAAAAAGAGGCCTTCGCCAGTCCACGATTCTCGGCCATGCCGACCACAAGAGAATCAAGAGCGTATTAGTAGGAAAGTAGGAGGTAAGAGACAATGGCAAGAGTTAAGAAGGGCATGAACGCCAAGAGAAAGCATAAGAAGATCCTGAAGCTGGCAAAAGGCTTCTACGGTTCCAAGCATAAGATCTTTTCCGCAGCCAATCCCGCTGTCATGAGATCTCTGCGCAGCGCTCAGATGGGCCGCAAGCTCAAGAAGAGAGAATACAGAAGACTCTGGATCGCCCGTATCAATGCGGCGGCAAGAGCAAACGACATCTCCTACAGCAGACTCATGAACGGTCTGAAGAAGGCCGGTATCGAAGTCAACAGAAAGATGCTGTCCGAAATGGCTATCCACGATCCCGCAGGCTTCACCAAGATGGTGGACGCTGCCAAGGCTGCGCTGTAAGCCTTCCTTTCCAAGAAAACTATCATCCCTCCGGCCGTTTCGTCCGGAGGGTTTTTTTAGAGACTACCGATGAATTCCAATCCTAACGCACTGAGCGGCGAGTCCCGCGGCTCCTATCTGAAGAAAATATTCGCCATCGTGCTGCCGATCGCGCTGCAGAATCTGTTAGGCTGCGCCATGGGCATCGTGGATACCGCCATGGTGGGCCGCATGGGCGTCGCGCCTCTTGCGGCTTCCGGCGCTGCTTCCATGGTGGCGATCGTCCTGTTCAACTTCATGTACGGCTTCCTCAGCGGGTCAGGGGCGTTCATCTCCCAATACTGGGGCATCCGGGATATCGAGACCATACGGAAGGTGCTCGGCGTCATCTACCGGGCGTCCATCTTCGTTTCCCTCATCTTTTCGATCGTAGGGGAACTCTTCGCGCCGCAGATCATCTGGCTCATCGACAGAGATCCCGAGGTCATCGACCTGGGCGTGCAGTATCTGCGGGTCATCGCGCCGTCCTATGCGCTGGCCATGCTCAGCTACAGCTTTATGGTGTCGTCCCGCTGCGTTCAGCGGCTGCGGGCTGCAACGATCATCGACATCTGCGCCATTTTGCTCAATTCGCTGCTCAACTACATGTTTATCTGGGGCAAGTTCGGCGCGCCGGCCTGGGGCATCAAAGGTGCTGCCTTTGCGACGGTGCTCTCCCGCGTCTTCGAATGCTCTGCTTTTATCATCTATTCCTATGCGGTCAAAGATCATCCGCTGGCGTTCCGGCACCTTTCGGAACTCTCCGGTTATACGAAGGAGTTCCGAAACCGTATCCTGAAGACTGCGATCCCCGTCGGGTTCTCCGACGGACTGTGGGGCGTCACCTGCACGGTCTACCTGTCCATCTACGGCATGATCGGCACGGCGGCAGTAGCGGCGGTACAGGTCATCAATATCGTCAACGAATGCTTCCAGTCCGTCTTCTACGGCGTGGGCAGCGCGGCAGCGGTGCTCATCGGGGAGCAGCTGGGCCAGGCGAATCTGAAGCGGGCGAAAAAGTCTGCGGTGCAGTTCCTGTGGACGGGAGTGACACTGTCTGCGTTGATGTCGCTGTTTATGCTGCTCATCAGTCCGTTCCTCATCGGGTTCTACCACTTCGACGAAGCGACGAATCAGGTGCTCTCCTCCGGCCTCTCCATTACGGCCTGGACCATCATCATGCGCATGATGTGTTATATCATCATGTGCGGTGTGCTGCGGCCCGGCGGCGACACCACGTTCCCCATGGTCGTGGATCTGGTCTGCAACTGGGCGCTCATCATCCCGGCGATGCTCATCGCGGTGCGCGTGTTCCATGCGGATCTGCGCACGACGATGTTCCTGTGCTATCTGGGTGAAGGGATAAAGGGCGTCATCTGCTATTTCCGCTATCGCGGCGGACAGTGGATCAACGTGCTGACGGGTGTGGAATCTTCCGAAGCGGCCGCCGATGTGGTATAATATCTTATTATGATTCGCATCTTTGAAGACCTGCCGGTGGATGCAGGGTTTACCTGCAAACCGGCGGACGGAAAAGTGTATAGATCGGAACTGCTGAAGAAAGCGCCGGTCGTGCGGCTTTCCCTGGTGCATGGCAGCGAGATCGCCGTCATCCGGAGCATGCAGCCGGAAGGGGCCGCGCCGCTGCGGGCGGATACCGACGAAGGGTATCTGGACGTCTACGACGCGGACGGAGCGGTCACGGATCTGCCCGGCGTCTATCTGACGACGACACACGGCGATTGCGTGCCGATCTGGACCTGTGACCCGGTCAAAGGCGTCGTCGGCGTGGCACACGCGGGCTGGCGGGGCACGTTGAAAGGCGTTGCGGCTTCCCTGGTGCGGACCATGGTCCGCGCATACGGATGCGATCCGGCGGACATAAGAGCCGCGGTCGGTCCCGGGATCGGCGCCTGCTGCTTCGAGGTCGGTCCGGACGTGGCGGAACAGTTTACGGAAGCGTTCTGGTGGGCGGAAGAGTACGTTTACAGCTATCCTGGCGGAAGGCCCCGCCTGGATCTGAAGGGAGTCAACGCCGAACTGCTGATGCTGGAAGGGGTCACGCAGATCGAAATATCGCCCCATTGCACCTGCTGCGAACCGGAGATGTTCTGGTCTTACCGGCGCTGTAAAGACAGCACGAGAATGCTGGCATTTATCGAAAAGAGGATGGAATGAACAACGATTACGGATATAACAACAAATACAGCAATAAGGATCCCAAGAAGAAAAGGAGCGGCAAATTCATGGAATTTGTCGTCAAATACAACAAGATCGGCTGGGTGCTCCTGATCGTTCTTGCCCTCTATCTCGGACGCGGCACCCTGAGCCGCACGATCAATACCTTCCGCAACTGGGAGGATATCCAGGAGGCAAAGGGCGACGTCATCCTGATGCAGCGGCTGTTCAACGCGGACCGCTTCTACCTGGAAGATCCTGCGGAGTATTCGGACGTCGTCGTTCTGGAAAACGGCACGTACAGCCATAACCTGCGCGTCGGCAGCGATATTACGCTCGAACAGGAAAAATTCGAGTTCGAAAACGGCGATGTATTCCGCCACGTTACGCTCCCATACGTAGACACGCTGGACATCCTGGACGTGGAGACGCTCAAGATGTTCACCCGCTATAAATACAGATCCGGCTCGGTCTATTTCTACGACACGGAAAAGAGCGAATGGAGCCAGATCAATACCCTGCGCGGCGGTACGCAGCTTCCGCAGAATACCCTGATGTACTTCGTCTTCGACGATGCCTACTACGTTCTGTTCGATCCGCTTTATACCTACGAGGAAGTGGACGACGGCGTCTGGGAGGCGAAGGACGAACTCACACTGCTGTCCCATACGAACCGCCAGGGCGGCGGCTGGGACATCATCTCGCCGTATTACGTGCGGGAGGGCATGGTGAGCCAGAACTGGACGCTGGAATCTTCCCAGCCTCTGGTGGATCTGGAGAGCGGAGAACTTCTCCCCGGCATGGATCATACGGAAAAGGAACTCATCCTGATGGGGCTGGGCCTGGGCAACGGTTTCCGCTGGCTGTCGGACGGCTATTACGCATCCGTTCCGGAAGGGTACACGCCCTACGGCGAAGGGTATTATTACCGCAGCGACGATACGGAGCAGCTCGATCTGCTGCTTGCGGCGGAAGAGAGCAGAACTGCTTCGGAACTGGCCTTTATCCAGCTGTACAAGATCGCACAGAACATCAACGAGAACGGTTATTTTGACGTTCCGGTCCAGGATACGCAGCTGTATAACGAATACGGCATCCGTTACGGATATGCAGACCTGGGGGCGAACGCACAGATCGGACAGCGCCTGGTGACCGCAGCGCAGCGGTATGGCAAGGACGCGTTTGAACCGGCGATCCGTGCACTGGCGGACTTCTATGCGGCCCGCCTCGCGGAAGGAACGCTGCCGGAATACTGGCACTATAAGGGCGAGATCCAGACGGTGCCCGCATCCGCGGACACCCTGAAGGAAACAGCGCGTTTCCTGGCGGCAGCAGGAGAACTGCTGGGCGAAAGTTCCTATGCGGAACTGGCGGATTCGCTGATGTAATACGATAAAATCGATATAAAAAGACCGGAGGATGATCCTCCGGTCTTTCTTGTATGTCTTTATTTTCCGGGATCCTTCAGATCCATGGCTTCCGTGAGTTTGATGTCCGGATGCTTCTCCTGATAATAGGAGAGGGTGAACTGATTCGCGAACAGGATGAGGGGCCGCTCGAAGCGGTCAAACACCAGCCTGCTGCGGGAGTCCAGCGTGGACTTGACCTTGTCCCGGTCCGCCTCCAGCACCCAGCGGGCTACGGTGAGCTCCTGCGGGGTCATCCGGACCTGGGCGTTGTACTCGTTCTCCAGACGGTACTGGAACACTTCGAACTGCAGCTGTCCGACGGCGCCGATGTAGATCTCGTTGTACTCGTTGTGATAGACCTGGATAGCGCCTTCCTGGGCCAGCTGCTGCACGCCTTTGTGGAACTGCTTGGTCTTCATGGTGTCGCGGGGCGCGACCATCGCGAAGAGTTCCGGCGGGAACGTGGGCAGGGGCTCGAAGAACAGCTCCTGTTTCCCCGTGTACAGCGTGTCGCCGATCTGGAAGTTGCCGGTGTCGTAGATCCCGATGATGTCGCCGGCCTGGGCTTTCTCCACGTTTTCGCGCTCGTTGGCCATCAGCTGGGTGGACTGCGCCAGTTTGATGGGTTTGCCGGTGCGGGCGAGCGTTGCCGTCATGCCCCGGGTGAATTCGCCGGAGCAGATGCGGAAGAAGGCGAGGCGGTCTCTGTGGGCAGGATTCATGTTGGCCTGGATCTTGAAGATGAAGCCGGAAAATTCCGGATCTGTCGGGTTTACGCTGCCGCCGTCCGCCAGCTTTCTCGGGCCGGGGGCAGGGGACATCTCCAGGAAATGCTCCAGGAACGCGGTGACCCCGAAATCCGCCAGCGCAGATCCGAAGAACACAGGCGTAAGCTCTCCCGCCAGCACCGCTTCCTCGTCCATGGGGTAGCCGGCGCCCTCCAGAAGCTCCATTTCTTCGCGCAGAGCCTTAATATTGAACTGGGTAATGATACCGTCCAAACGGGGGTCGTTTACGCCGGAATCGTCCAGTTTGAGGGTCTCTTTTTCTTTATAAAGATAGACTTCGTTCTTTAAGATGTTGTAGACGCCCTGGAAGTTGAGTCCGCTTCCGATCGGCCAGGTGACGGCTGTTGCAGGCATGCCTAAGATGTCCTCCAGTTCTCCGATGAGTTCCAGCGGGTCTCTGGCTTCCCGGTCCAGCTTGTTCATAAAAGTGAACACGGGGATGCCCCGCATGCGGCAGACCGCGAACAGCTTTTTCGTCTGGGCCTCGATGCCCTTGGCTGCGTCGATCACCATCACCGCGGAGTCCACGGAGGTGAGGATGCGGTAGGTATCTTCTCCGAAGTCGTTGTGACCCGGCGTATCCATGATGGAGATCACCTTGCCGCCGTACTCGAACTGCATGACGGAGCTGGTGACGGAGATGCCTCTCTGTTTTTCGATCTCCATCCAGTCGGAGGTAGCGAATTTGCTGTTTCTGCGGGCCTTTACGGTGCCTGCTTCCCGGATGGCGCCGCCGTGGAGCAGCAGTTTCTCGGTAAGAGTGGTCTTACCGGCGTCCGGGTGGGAGATGATGCCGAAGATGCGGCGTCTTTCGATCTGTTTTTGTAATTCTTTCGTATCCATAACGATTTATTTTAGCACAGTTAAGGTCTGTAAGGTATAATAGAATCACATTTTCGAAAGGAGAATTTGCGATGCAGGAAATTTCGATCCGCGACATAAAAGGTTTTGAGATCGGTCAGGCTGAAGATCAGAAAGGCGGCACCGGCGTTACGGTCGTGCTGAGCAAAAAAGGCGTTCTGGGCGGCTTGGACGTGAGAGGCGGCGGCCCAGCCTCCCGGGAGAGCACGCTGGTCGATCCGCTCACGGCACCGAAGGCCATCAATGGCGTGGTGCTGGCCGGCGGCAGCGCCTACGGTCTGGATGCAGCAGGCGGCGTGATGCGCTATCTGGAGGAGAGAGGATACGGCTACGACGTGGGCTTCACGACGGTGCCTTTGGTTTGCCAGGCGGATCTGTTCGACCTGAACGCAGGCGACATGCGCTGCCGGCCCGACGCGGACATGGCTTACGCGGCTTGCATCGCTTCCGAAAACGGCGGCAATTATCATGACGGCTGCCATGGTGCAGGGACCGGCGCAACGGTCGGCAAACTCGGCGGTCTGGAAACGGCCATGAAATCCGGCATCGGAAGTTTCGCGGTGCAGATCGGGGATTTCAAGATCGGTGCGATCGTCGCGGTCAACGCCATCGGCGACATCTATGACCCGGAAAACGGCCAAAAGGTCGCCGGGATGCTGGCTCCGGACAAGATGGCTTTCGCCAGCGGGGAAGACGCCATGATCGCACGCTACGACGTGGTGCAGAACCGCTTTACCGGCCGCAATACGACGCTGGCCGTCGTCCTTACGAACGGAAAGTTTACGAATCCCCAGCTCTGCAAGATCGCCGGCATGGGTCACGACGGCTATGCCCGCTGCATCCGCCCGGTGCACACATCCGCGGACGGCGACAGCATCTACGCGCTGGCGGCAGGGGAGATCGACGCGGATATGGACGTAGCAGGCACCCTGGCTGCCCGCTGCATCGAGCAGGCGATCCTGCGGGCCGTGCGCAGCGCGGAAGGGGCGTACGGGTATCCGGCGATCGCAGACCTGGCATTTTAATTTTGTCTTTCAACAGTGCAGTATCAAAATACAAAAGAAAAATCCAGACCGAAAGGTCTGGATTTTTGGTGCGGTATAATGGACTTGAACCATCACGGTGTTACCCATACGGCCCTCAACCGTACGCGTCTGCCAATTCCGCCAATACCGCGTGTCAACAGTAAAAGTATAGCACCGGGTCTGCTGTTTGTAAAGCGGAATTTTAATAGATTACGCCCTGAGATGCCAGATACCAGAAAAGCAGAATGCTGACGGGGAAAAAGCCATAGCTGATGTAGCGGACAGGCAGGGTGTTTGGACCCCGTTCGCCGTTATACAGCCAGATGAGGATGAGTGCGAGGACCGCAAACAGCTGTACGGACAGATCGTACTGCAGACCGTTGATCTTCGGCGTCGCGAACGTCTGGTTCGACAGGTTGAACGCGATGTACAGGGTCACGGCCAGTTCCATCAGCTTCTCGTAGTGCACCCGCCGGGCGACGTAGAACAGCATGATGAAGAACATGCCGAACCTGGAATAGGCGCAGTGCATCTCCGAGATCAGGTACCGTCCGAAGAAAATGCCGCCGACTTCCGCTGCGATCGTCAGGATGAGATTGTCCGCATGCGTGCGGATGAGATCGACTCCGAGCAGGATAAGATAGCCGAAAAACAGCGTAAACAGTACGTTCTGCTGTCTGGTGTCCATCACCTTGCCGCTCATCATCAGGTCGTATGGCACTTCGGACAGGACGGCAAACAGGAACAGACGGACGGCGTACAGTCCTCTGGCCATGCTGTTTTCGACGCCTTCCGCCAGCAGATAGGCGAAAATGGGGAAGGCGATCCATTCCAGATAGCCGAAAAAGCGGAACGTGGGCGCCACGGTATGGGAGGCGATCGCAAGGATCGTGCATACCATGGCGATGCTCCGCAGTACTAATTGATTATATCCTTTTTTCTTTTCGTTTACTAAACTCATTCTTACGTTAACTTTCTGACAGGAGAAGCCTTACAGGATCGTAATGCCGGCTTCCTTGCAGATCTTTCTCGTATCGTCGTCCCAGACAGAGGACTGGACTTCGCCGATGTGGGCTTTTCCCAGCAGCAGCATGCACAGACGGCTCTGACCGATGCCGCCGCCGATGGTGTAGGGCAGCTCGCCCGCCAGCAGCGCCTTGTGGAAGGGCAGTTCTCTGCGGTCATCGCAGCCCGCGATGGTGAGCTGTCTGTCCAGACTTTCGGGGGATACGCGGATGCCCATGCTGGAGATCTCGATGGTGTGGTGCAGGATCTCGTTCCAGAACAGGATGTCGCAATTGAGTTCCCAGTCGTCGTAGTCCGGGGCTCTGCCGTCGTGGGGCTTGCCGCTCTTTAACGCGCCGCCGATCTTCATCAGGCACACCGTTTTATACTGTTCCGTAACGGCGTCTTCTCTTTCCTTGGCAGTCTTGTCCGGATACATGTCCTCCAGCTCCTGGGTGGTGAAGTACTTGATCTGGCGCTTCTTCGGGGTGTAGACGTTGAGCTCGGGATAGACTTCCCGGATGATGTCTTCCGTGTCGACGATGGCGTTGACGATCTTCTGCACGACTTTCTTCAGATAGTTGAGGGTGCGGTCGGATTCGCGGATGACCTTCTCCCAGTCCCACTGGTCCACGTAGACGGAGTGGAGGTTGTCCATCTCTTCGTCTCTGCGGATCGCGTTCATGTCGGTGTAAAGACCCTTGCCCACGTGGAAATCGTAGTCTTTTAAAGCCTTGCGCTTCCATTTTGCCAGAGACTGTACGACCTGGCAGTCTTCACCGGTCTCCTTGATGTCGAAGCCGACGGGACGTTCCACGCCGTTCAGATTGTCATTCAGACCCGAAGCGGTGGGCACCATCAAAGGTGCCGAAACTCTGCTCAGGTCCAGTTCGCTGCACAACTCCTTTTCGAAGATGCTGTGGATGAGCATGATCGCTCTCTGCGTGTCGTAAGGGTTGAGCGCTGCTTTGTAGTTTTCGGGAACGATGACTTTACTCATGGTTTTGCCTCTCTCTATCAGTTCTTGTGAAATAAAAAATAATATCTAATTTTACTCTTTCCGGCCGGATTGTGCAATTCCATTTTCTTCTAAGCGAGAAGTTTTTCCACGGCTGCCAGCCTTACCGCCACGCAGAACACTTCCATGGCCTTCTGCAGTTCCTCGGCGGGCGGGAAGGAGGGCGCGATGCGCAGGACGCTGTCGCCCGGATCTTTGTGGTAGGGATGGGTGGCGCCGGGGCCTGTCATGGTCACGCCGGCTTCCTTGCACAGGGCGTTGACCCTGGCCGCACAACCCTTGGGCGCCATGAACGTGACGAAATAGCCGCCGGAGGGACGCACCCAGCTGCCGCAGCCTCTGGGACCGATCTCTTCTTCCAGGGCGTTGAGCACGGCGTCGAATTTGGGCCGCAGCAGGGCGGCGTGTTTGTCCATCAGATCCAGGATGCCCTGGGCGGAACCGAAGAAGCGCACGTGGCGCAGCATGTTCATCTTGTCCCAGCTGATGGCTTCGGCGTTGATCTGCTTCTTGATGAATTCCACGTTCGCCTCGGATGCGCCGAAGAAACCGACGCCGGCGCCGGGGAACGTGATCTTCGAGGTGGAACCGAACATGTAGACTCTGTCCGGATGGCCTGCCTTCTTGCATTCCTCCAGCATGTTGAGCACGGGCACGTCCTCGTAGACGTAGTGGACGCAGTAGGCGTTGTCCCAGAAGATGCGGAAATCCTTGGCCGCGGTCTCCATGGATGCCAGGGCTTTAACGGCTTCGTCCGAATAGCAGCCGCCCAGGGGATTCGTGTACTTGGGCACGCACCAGATGCCTTTCACGGTCTCATCCTTTACGAGTTCGCGGATCTGATCCATGTCCGGTCCCCATTCCGTGAGAGGCACAGGGATCATCTCGATGCCCAGGGTCTCGCAGATCGTAAAATGTCTGTCATAACCGGGAACGGGGCAGAGGAATTTGATCTTATCGTACCTGCACCAGGGCTTTTCGGATCCGAGAACGCCCAGCAGCATGGCTCTCGTCACGCAGTCGAACATGAAGGTGAGGGAGGAAGATCCTACGACGATGGTCTCTTCGGGCCGGATGCCCATCAGCTCGCCGAACAGCTCTCTCGCTTCCTTCAGCCCCAGCAGCTCGCCGTAGTTGCGGGCGTCGGTGCCGTATTTATCGTGGCAGTCGCTGGTGGAATTGAGCACGTCCAGCATGGGCATGGACAGCGCTAGCTGATCGGCGCCGGGCTTGCCTCTTGCCATGTTCAGGTTCAGGTGAAGATCCTGATATTCCTTATATTTTTTCAGCAGCAGTTCTTTCTCCTGCTGCAGTTCTTCGCGGGTGCATTCGGAATAATTTTTCATAAAACGGTTCTCCTTTCGGCAAAAATGCCTAACGATTTATTTTACCCCGTTGAGCAAGCTTTCTCAAGGTGATAAAATGGGTTCCATCCAAACAGAAAGGGGCAGTTCCATGACATTTGAAGAAGCAAAGATAGTATTGGGAACGGACGGCATTACATGCATCGTGCTGAAGGAGGGAAACGACCCTCTGATTTCCCGCGTGCGGGGCGTAAAGCCCATCGTGGGCTGGATCGAGGAGGGTGCGGATCTGAAGGACGCCGCAGTGTTCGACACCATCGTGGGAAGGGCTGCCGCCATGATGTACATCCTGGCCGGTGTTGGCTTCGTCTATGGACGGGTCATGAGCCGGGGAGGCGCCGCTGAACTCGAAAAAGCGGGCATTTCCTACGAAGCCGGGGAATATACGGACCGCATCGTCAACCGGCAGGGCACCGGCATGTGCCCCATGGAGGAGACCGTTCTGGAGATCACCGATCCGGAAGAAGCATTTTCCGCATTGAAAGCGAAAATTGCCGCTTTACAATCCGCAAGACCTGCGGTATAATCTTTGTTGCGTTCTGAAAAGCGCATATGCGCCACTAGCTCAACGGATAGAGTGCCTGACTACGAATCAGTAGGTTGTGGGTTCGAATCCCGCGTGGCGCACCAGCGTTAAACCCTGTAATCTCAATGGTTGCAGGGTTTTTCCTTTTCTTGGCTCTGCTCGGTAATGCGAAAAATCCCATAGAAAATCCCATATGACCCCGGTTTTCGTTCGCTAAAAATCGCGGTTATTTTGTGCTTCGTTAAATATATCGAACAATTAAAAAGCCCCTTTATGGCATCTATATGCATCATAGCGAGGCGAAAAATGGACGGACGATAAATTATACCTTCAGAAATATTCGGCGCTGAAATCGCCGTTTTTTACAATAGCGCTTTTTATGGGCAGCACAGGCGGCTTATGACAGGTCATGTTCAGCCATATCCTTACGAATAAGGTCATTAACGAATTGGGAAATAGTCTGACCCTTCAAACGGCTCATGGTGCGAATGTATTCGATCGTTTCCGGGGTACATGCCAGGTTGACCCTGGGCGCGCGGCATCCTTTGCGCCCGGAAGTGCGCATCTCGTTTTGATATGTGGCTTGTTCCTCTTGGGTATATGTCCGGCGCGGTTTTCGTTCCGTTTTCGGCATTGTTTCGTTCCTCTTTCGTTCCGATGGGTAAATATATCGACCTTGCAAATTAAATCGCTTAAATCGTCATTTATAGCCTTGGAAGGGCATACAATCAAGCGGATTCCTGTTGCGCGTACTTTGATGGTATCTTCACCAAATCAAGCGCCTTTGCGTGAAGCCGCATCACATGCCGGATATCGTAACCCATTTTGTCAGCGATCTCCGGCCATTGCTTATAAAGCATGTAGCGGTACTGTAAAAGCATCTGCAATTGCAGATCGCTCACACCTTCGATTGCCGTATTGATATCGGCGCGGATAATGAGAAGGGCATCGATGTCCTCGATCATAGTGCGTTCAGCATCGGCCATCTTTACGATGATTTCTTCCCGGCCATCGTGCCGCCCTTTACCGCCGGGCGTACCATCGAGGTTGCGCGTTGTCCGTTCGGCCATCGTTCGCATGGCTTCGACCTTTTCGCGTTCGATTTCTATGCGCTCATTAAGGTGATATCCCATTTGTAAGAATTCTTTGGCCGTCATACCTTCACTCTATGCCGTCTGTTCATCTTCCTCGATCATAAGTTGCAGCAGATCGCGCAGCTCGGCGCGCCGTTCGGCCTCGATCGCTTCTTTGTCAAGATCGCTCCACGCATCACGATGGTACACATGCAACATCTCATGTAAGAAGGCCTTCGCCTGATGCTTATCGTCCAGGGCGCTATTGATCAGTACGGCGAAATCGTCCAACGCGCCGCGCGCTCTTGTAACACCGCCGATCGTGTCCGGCATTTCCGTCCGGCCAAACTTGATTCGAATATTCCGTTCGTCTGTAAAGTTGAATTGTTCCATCAGATTGCTCCTTTGACCGCTTGGGTTCGATTCCATTATACGCTTGGTGATGGCAGAAAACAATAAAACTCTTGTACAATAGATTTTGATGGGTAACTATATCCACCGCCATAATAAAAACGCGCTATGGGTCTATTTTGAGCCTTGTAGGGGTCACAAAAACGACAAGAACGCCTAACCGGGTATGGTTGGCGCTCTCGTCTGAAGTCACCGTAAACAAGAGGAAACATGTAATTGGTATAGATAACGGGTTGCGATCCCATACCTATCAAAACGAATTTTTGTAATTATGATTTTCGATTACATTGCCAAGGTGATTAACTTCCTTTTCGTCCATAAGGCCGCTTGCCAGGAAGAAGGAAAGTTCCGGAATGCTAAACGCTTTCGCGCAAGCAAGGCCATAATATTTTTTAGGCTTAATAAATGGCATCTGAAAATCGTTATAGTATTTGTCGGGATTTAGATTACAGCCGACTTCGCTTTCATCAATCCCACGCATCTTACCGCACGCCTCGCGGTCAACAAGTGCAGTTTCCTGTACGCTTACCAGTTCGCGGAATGCATCACAGAATGCTTTAGCAGCCTTGTTTACTGCATCGGTTTTCTTCGCAAGTTCTGCGCTATATTCTTTGCTATATGTGTTCCAGGCTGCAGCCACTTCCGCAGCATCGACATAGTGATCTTTATTCTTTTCCACCACCTTTTCTTTTACAAAGATGGTATCTTCGATATCGTTTCTCTGTGCCTTCAGCGCCTTATACTGGTCAAGGTCACCGGCCTCGGCTGCCTTCAGTTCTTCCGCTTTCAGTCCTTCAACAATTGCCTTCTTTTCGGCAATAAATGCGATAGTATCTTCTTCGACCTTTTTGGCCTCATTGTACTTTGTCAGTAAGTTTGTGATTGTAGGTTTCATTTTTCTTTCTCCTTATCGGGTTTCTACAAGATCTCTTTTGAAAATGGCATCGTTCATGATTCCGCGCTTCGTCCATCCAAAGCGATCCATAACGGCCATGGCCTTACGAATCCTTTTTGCTTCTCTTTCATAAGCGCGCTTGGATGCATCCAGGCTGCAATCACTCGCGAGCTTTTCATACATGGCCGCTCTGCGTTCCATTTCGGCCATATCGAACGGCCTTGTTCTTTTGATTCTGTTATCGGGCATAGTTTTCACCTCTTTTCTGTACCACGTTCGACCTGTTCGGCTTTCTTCTCCCAGTATCGCGCAGCCATTGCCGCGACCTTCTCCGGGTTGTTCTTTCGCCATCTCCGGGCATAAGCATTGACATGGCTCATATTCTTCTTTCGCCATTCGCGCATATATTCTTTGCGCGCTTCCTTGGCCTTTTCGCTGACCTCGACCAAATGCATTCACCACCTTGCGAAAATCTTGAAATTTCAATGTTTCTTCTCATTCTTATTATACCATACTTGCGGCGAATAATAAATCATTATGTACCAATAATCGGACACATATGGTATACTATATTTTAGGGTTGTTATTTGATCGCTTTTCACAAAAATCGGCATTGCGTTTCGGTCGTGGCCTCTTCTTCGGGGTTGCGGCCGAAACGCTTTTTTGTGCCATTTGCTCCATCCTGGTATAGTTGTCCAAACATGTACGAAGAAGGGCAGAAATCGCCGTTTTTCGGCCTTTTACGGGCAATTAAGAAGGATATAAGCAAAGTAAGACAAAGTAAGGTGGATTTGCGTGTGGTAATATGTTTTTTTCGACTTCTACGCCGATGTGGGGTTATATGTAGGTTTTATGTCGACCAGGGGGGGTGTAAATAATTGTAAATTCACATCAACTCTGCCTAATCGATCGGAATAATTCTCCCCATTTCATCCGTTATGTATCTGCGCTTCTTCGCTCCATGTTCTGCAGCATGACAATACCGGCAAACGGCTCGAAGGTTGTCGAAGTTCAATGTGATAGAAGGGTCATCCGCATTCGTTTCGTCTATTGGTATGATGTGATGTACTATCTCGGCCTTGGTGTAGATTCCTCGCGCCAAACAATCTTCACAAAGGTATCCAACCTTCTCCATGTATGCTGCTCGACATTTCTGCCAGGCTGAAGCGTTGTATAGTCGTGTAGCGTATTCCTTCATGATTCATCTCTCCGTTCTAATCTTTGCGGAAGATTCTCCGCAGCATCATTGTGATTCTGTTCGCATTCCTGAAACTATTCACAAAGCCTTCAGCATCAGCCTTCTCCAAGTGATTCGCAGCATCGGCCAGTTGTACGCGGACAGGGTAAGCGATGATCTCCGGCAGATCGTCCAGGTCAGCGCCATCTATGAATAGCAGATAAGCGAGGCGCTGCCGGTGTTCGGCGCTATGAAAGCGCGGACGGACAGAGCCGGTATCGTAAGGGTTGTAATTCGGCATTGTTGGGTTCCTCATTTCTTCATACTTCACGGGTTGCCCCGGTAAGATTCCAACGCGATCGGCGCTGCAGTCATCCAAGCGCGTGGAATCCACCAGGTGTATATGTAGCGCGGTAGTGGGTCTGCATTGGTGCTTTGCCGCGTACATGTCTATAGTTACAAAGACTATTCCTTTTTGTGTTCCTCATAATGATCGGGTGCGGCATCTATGTAAGTGGATGTTATGCGAAAAAAAACCGCATACCCCCCTGTACATGTACAATTATGATTCAGTTCGTTTCCGCTCAAGGAATAAGCAAGATGCTGCATCGAAGGTTAAATCTTCAACCTTTCCGGCATACCCCGATCGTTGCTTTGCGACCTTTAATGTACGGGTATTTGGGTTTGATTCATCAGGCTTATAAATCATAAGTACATCATCGCTATCTTCTTCGATGCTGCCGCTATCCTTCAGGTGCTGCATAAAAGGTTCGCGGCCTGTCGCGGTTCTGTTAAGCTGACAAAGCAGCAAGATAGAAACCCCCGTTGTGTTCGTTAACGACTTCAGATGTCGTGTAAGAGCCTTATAACGCTCGAGGTCATTGGTAAATGTTCGACCGCCAAACTGTAATTGGGTTAACTGATCTATGACAATAAGAAAAGGTGATTCGTTAACAATGACCGCCTCGATCTTCTCCATGATTCGTTCGGTGCTGAATAACAGGTGTCCGTCCTGTTGTAATTTGGTGATTGCGTCGCGGTAACGACTTGTTTCGCCTTCTGTTAGATCGCCTTCCTTTAAGCGATACGGACTTTTTACCCCGATACTCTGCGCAAGATATCGGTCAAGTTGTTCGGTGATTCCCATTTCCAAGGTGAAATAAATAACCTTGCGTTTATCGTATACGGCCACATGCGAAGCAATCTGCAGCGCCAATGCTGACTTGCCTTCTGCCGGACGGCCTGCAAGTGTAGTTAAATGCCCTGGAAAGATTCCCCCGGTTAAGGCATCCAGTTCCGCGATCCCGTAATGGGCGCGGCCTTCTGTGCGTAACTCTTCCTTGTTCTTTGTCCAAATGCCTATTAAGTCACGTTGAATGGTTGGCACAAGCGAAACCCCTTGTAATCTGTCATTGATCGCAAACGACCTTTTTGCGATCTCTGTTGCGCCCATTCCGTAAAGTGCCCACCGGCGTGGTAATTCATCCAACGCTTCTTTAAGCCGAATGCTATAAACCGATGGCATATATATTTCACGAAGGCGAAGCCAATCGTCATGATATTTGTTGAAGATATCGGCTCCGTCTTTTTTCGCTTGCAGCATCCGCACGATATCGGGGTTGTTGTTGTGGGAGAAGTACCCCGGCAAGAAGTATTCCATATCGGTTAGGTGTTCACCGATTAGCCAGGATGCTATTAAAATGTCTTCAGTTTCGCTGCGCATATAACATTCACCTTCGATCGCCGTTCCCTTTACTGTGTAAGCGTAATGTTGGAATACTGTTGGATTCGCTCCGCATCCGTCATATCTTCGGGGTTCTTCTGCTCCTCGACCTTCGCGCCGTTAAGGCAAGAAGGGGAGAGGTTATCTGTTTCCTTATTTCTTATTGGGGTACCATCTTTGTGTTGTATTCTGTGCCGGTTAGTGTGTTGTATACCTTGCGAAAACTCGTAAAATTCAAGGGTCAGAAGTGTGCCGCTTGGTGTGCCGGATTGTGTGCCGGAAACTGTGTTGCGCTTGATAAGGCCGAGTTTCTCCCACTTGTCTAATAGTCGCCGTGTTTTTCCTTCGCTGATGTTAAATTCTTTTGCAAAATGTCGTATCGATGTGACCAATTGACCGCGCTGCAGTAAGTCGCCTTTTGGTGCGCGCTTTGGCTTATCCTCATAATTAGCCTTTGCCATAAGGTTGATAAGGATTCCTTGTTCTTCCATCGATAGTGAATCGCGCCAATCGTTTAATAGCTCCCGTGGTACCTTGATAAATCCTTTACCATTCACACTTGCCCCCCGTACTAATGTCGTTCAGCTGCTCCAGGAACAACGGAAGATTGATCATAAAACGAGCATTCTCACCGTCCCCGATGCGGATATGTGGAATCTCTTTTTTCTTGCATCCTGTTCGTAGTGCCTTCATTGATAGTCCTGTTCGCTTGCAGGCCTCTTTGATTGGTACAAAAATCGCATCGCTCATGTTATTCCGTCCTTTCTATTGCGAGGTTCTCGATGATGTCGAAGATTCTTTTCTTTTCATCATCAGGCAGTTCCTTACGCAGTTTGCGTGAAAAACTGGTATCGGCAATGCCAAGTTTATCCGCGATCTTCCAAAGCGGAACACCGCTTGCGGCAGCCTTCAATTTAATGTCAATGTTGTTCATATTCATGTGCTTCTTATCTCCCTTCGCCTGAATGCCAACAAGTTCTTGATTTCTTTACGGGTTCAGTTTAAACTGTATTTGAACGGTAAGCAATTACCGAAAAAATGCCGATTATAAACGAAAAAACAAATTATAAACGGAAATAAAATGCCGATTGCGGAAGGGTGGTCATACGATGATCGATAAAGATCGTAAGAATCGAATCAAGAAATTGCAGAATCTTCGTAATTTTGCTACACAAGCCGATGTGGCAAAAGAGGCAGGAATCAGCGAAAAAACATATCGTAACTATTTGGAAGGCAAAACGACAAATGCAGATACATTAATCCGGCTTGCAGATGTGTTCGGTGTTTCTGTAGATTATTTGTTATATCCTAATAAACCGCTGAATATTGATGATGTTGATATTCATTTGCAGACGGGTCTTTCCTTTGGCGCTATCGATAGAATGCGACAATGGAAAAGAGAGAATACAGATGAATTATTATCTCCACCAATAGCCAAAACAGTTTCTTTGTTGATTGAGCAATTTGACAACATTTCAGTATTACCGGCGATTCATGAATACTTAAAACTGAATGCAGGTGGAGAATTTCAATTACTATATCGTGGCTATGATGTTGATGGGAATGCAAAGCATGAATTGTTAAAAACCGAATTGGGCGATGACATTTTTTCTGACGGTCAATTGTCTTTGTCCTATTGGGATTGGGATGTTGATAATACAATTGATCTCAATGAGGATGTCATAGTCGAAGCAAGGTTGTCGATGATTTCGGGTAAACTTCGAAAATTGCGTGATTACCTTATAGACGAGGAAATTAAATGGCAAGAAAAGCAAGATGAAGAGTATCGCATACTCATGGACAAGATTGAAGGTGGTGAAGATAATGGCGAGCATTAGAGAAAAGGGAATGCGCAAAGATGGGCGCATGGCATACGAAATTCGTTCGGTAAATAAATCCGGCGAGTACATCTCTAAATCATGGGTTGCACCTACAGGTTGGGCAAAGAAAAGTATTGATCACGAATTGGCAAAAGTCGCTGCCGAATTTGAACGCCAAGTTGTAAGCGGTGAAATCTTATCCAAGAAAGACCGGGAGAGGATAAAGAAGGCCGAGGAAGAAGCTGCGGCACAAATCAAAACTGTTCGCCAGTACGGCGAATGCATTTATATCCCGGCGAAGCGCCACGAATGCAAGATTCGTACAATCGAATATTACGAAAGCATGTTGGCCAATTACATTTATCCCATCATTGGCGAAAAGAAGATGGTTGATGTAAAGCCTGTTGATGTTCGTCGGGTGATTCTTTCGGCTCAAGAACGCAAATTGGGATATAGCACAGTTCACGGCATTTATCTTACATTGGCGCAATTCTTCAAAATGGCCACAATGGAAGATGCAATCGATCGTAACCCAATGGATAAGGTCGATGCGCCAAAACGCCGTAAAGACGAATTGAAGCATGAAATCGAGGCTTTTACTTCTGAAGAGATCGCGCATATTCGCGAATGCTTTAGAAAAGAGCCGTTGAAATGGCGCACATTCTATATGTTCATGATGGATACCGGCGCGCGTAAAGGCGAAGTTTGTGCCATCAAATGGAAGAACATCAATTTTGAAAACGGCAGCGTTCTTATTGATTCCAATATCATCAATGTTCAGCGCCCCGGAGAAGGCGAGGAACGTATACAGGAAACAACCCCGAAGAGCGGCAAAGCGCGTTATGTATACCCATCAGAAGAAACCATGCACCTTCTTCGCGAAATGCAATTACAATCGGGCAGATTTGAACATGTCTTTTCGCAGCGTGGGAATGATAATAGACTTAACGGGAAACCACTTCGCCCGGATAGCGCCGATCAGTATTTACGGAAGTTCGCAAAGAAATACGGAATCGAAGAAAAGTGTAACCCTCACAAGTTCCGGCACACCTTCGCAACACTTGCGATCGCTAATGGTGCAAATATCCCTGCCGTAAGTCGCGCCCTGGGGCATGCACAAATATCCACGACAATGAATTATTATGTGCATCCCGATGAAGATGCTGCAAAAGAAGCAAGCCGCATTCTCCAAAAGGCTATCGGTCAAATGTAGGGGTTCAAAAATCCCATAAAAAATCCCATATGGGCACGAAAAAAATCCCATATTTTACGATAGGCAACGATACGGCGCGATAGGAAAAGACGAAACCGAAACCCGTTGAAATTGAAAGGGTTTGATAGGTCGAAAAAGTAAATGATAGGAAACGCTTTTGAAAGACTACGAATCAGTAGGTTGTGGGTTCGAATCCCGCGTGGCGCACCAGCAAGACCCCGGCTTGTCCGGGGTCTTTGTTTTGCTATCACAAACGAATTGTTGTAAAATAATAAATTAAACAAGGAGGATACCGGTCATGAAGAAAAAAGGATGCCTGTTCTTAAGCCTCCTGCTGCTGATGGGGTTTGCAGCCTGTTCCGGCGGAGCCGGTGATCTGCAGGACTTTCAGGGCAAATGGTTCGATGTCAACGGCGAAACGGTGCTGGAATTCTCCGGCGATCAGCTGACGGTCTCCTTCAGAAACTGGTCGGATGTGTACACAGTGCACCTGGAGAGCGACGGAAGCCTGCGCTATATCAACAGCGATAAGGACTATGAATTCGGCGCGATGTCGAAGCTGCAGATCCTCGACGACGGTACGCTGTCCGCCTACGAGCAGATCTTGGACGCAGAAGGGCATGACTATCATTTCGTACGGGAAGAGGCGCTGGCAGCGGAAAGAGAGATCCGCGACAGATCCAAGGATCTGCCCAAGACGATCGCATCCCGGGAGATCGAAACGTTTTCGCTGACCCTGAAGATCGACGGCGTTTCCTACGGATTGGATGAGGACTGGCCACACGGCAATTTCTCCTGGGCCCTGGAACGTCTGGAGGACGGCTCGTATCAGAACGATGTCGACATCATGGGCGACTCCTATATTGCTGCCAGATACAGCGGCACGGAAGATGCCTCTTACGCGGAGGGTCTGGCGGATCTCATCCAGGAACTGGAACTGCCGTCTCTCAACGGCTACTATAAAACGAATAACGTGCGCAGTCACAGCTATTATCTGTACGTAAAATATGCGTCCGGCGAAAAGCTGGAGATCGGCGCCAGCGGCGACGCTGCGGATACCTGCCCGTTCGACGTAAACGCCCTGATGGCATACGTCAAGGATAAGGTGCAGGAAGGTCCTTACTTTTAGACTGTCAATACAGCGAGGTGATATTTTGCATAAAGAATTCTTAATGGGCAACGAAGCCATCGCCATGGGTGCGATCGCCGCCGGGGTCGACCTGGTATGCGGCTACCCCGGCACGCCTTCCACGGAGGTGCTCGAAACGGTGGCGAAGCACAGACCGCAGGATTGTTATGTGGAATGGTCCATCAACGAAAAGACCGCCATGGAAGTGGCAGCTGGCGCCGCTTATGCGGGCAGCCGCGTGCTGGTCACCATGAAGCAGATGGGACTGAACGTCGCGTCCGACCCGTTGATGTGCGTCGAATATGTGGGCGTAAAGGGCGGCATGGTCGTTCTCGTCGCGGATGACCCGGGTCCCATCAGTTCGCAGACGGAACAGGATACCCGCAGCTTTGCACGGTTCTCCAAGGTTCCCTGCTTTGACCCGTCCACGGCGCAGGAAGCCTATGACATGATGGAAGAAGCCTTTGCGCTGTCCGAAAAGTACGGCACGCCGGTCTTTGTGCGGCCTACGACGAGAGTTTCCCACGGCTATGCGTCCATCGACGTAAAAGACGCAGCGGAATACGCTTCCCATAGACCGGAAGGGTTTATCAAAGATACGAAGAAATGGGTCATCTTCCCCAGAGCATCCTTCGCGAACCACCAGCGGATCGAAAAGAGAAACGCCGCTCTGACGGCGGAGTTTTCGCAGCTGCGGTTCAACCGCATCGAAGCGGAAACCGACGCGAACGCCGGCTGCCGCAAAGGCATCGCGGCGGGCGGCATCAGTTATACCTATGCAAGGGAAGCCCTCAGAGAACTGGGAAACGTCCGCCTGCTCAAGGTCGGAACGCCGTTCCCGTTCCCCGAAGAACTGGCGCTGCAGTTCCTGGAAGGCCTGGATGAAGTCCTGTGCCTCGAAGAACTGGATCCCGTCATCGAGCGGGAACTGACGTATCTGTGCGGCAAACACGGCTTGCACGTAAAGATCCGCGGCAAACTGACGGGCGATACGCCGTCCGCCGGCGAAAATACCGTGGACAGCGTCAAGACTGCTGCGGCTTCTTTCCTTGGCCTTGCAATCGGCGGGCAGGAAACACCCGAGCTCCCGCCGCTTCCGGTGCGTCCTCCCGTGTTATGTGCAGGATGCCCGCACCGGGCTTCGTTCTACGCGGTCAAACAGGCCATGAAGGGGAAAAAGACGATCTACTGCGGCGACATCGGCTGCTATACGCTGGGCAACGCGATGCCGCTGGACATGGTAGATACCTGTCTGTGCATGGGCGCCGGTCTCGGTATCGCCCAGGGCGTGTTCCATACAGAACCGGATACGAGCTGCTTCGCCTTCGTGGGCGATTCCACGTTCTTCGCTTCGGCGATCCCGTCCGTCATCAACGGGGTATTCAATCAGGCGGACTTTACGCTGGTCGTTCTGGACAATTCCACCACGGCCATGACGGGTCACCAGCCCCATCCCGGCACCGGCCGGACCATGATGGGGGAGAACGTGCCGGCCATCAGCATCGAAAGCGTGCTGAAGGGCATCGGCCTGACCTGCGTGGAGACCGTGGATCCGCTGGATCACGAAGCTGCTGTCGCCTGCGTAAAGCGCGTGGCAGCGCAGCAGGGCGTCAAGGCGATCATCTTCCGTTCGCCCTGCATCGCGATCGCAAAACCGTCAGACAAATGCGCTGTGGATGAGGACGCCTGCATCGGCTGCCGCACCTGCATCGATGAGATCGGCTGCCCGGCACTGACCTTTGCAGACGGACGCGCTGTCATCGACGAAGGGCAGTGTACCGGCTGCGGGCTTTGCAGCCAGCTGTGCCCGGTCAGTGCCATCGCACCTGCGGGAAAGGAGGCACGCCATGAATAAGAACATCATCCTGTGCGGTGTCGGCGGACAGGGCACCGTCCTGGCGTCGCGCCTCATCTCCGCGGCAGCCATGAAAGAAGGACTTCCCGTGCAGAGCGCCGAGACCATCGGCATGGCCCAGCGCGACGGCAGCGTGTTTTCCCACATCCGCATCGGAGAAGGGGTGAACACTCCCATGATCGGGCTCGGAGAGGCAGACCTCATCCTGGGCTTCGAACTGGGAGAGACCGTTCGGCAGCTGCCCTATCTGAAGAAAGATGGCAGGGTCATCGCGGCGGACCGCGCCGTAATGCCCGTAACGGCCAGCCTTGGCGGCGGCTACGATCCTTCTCTGATGAGGCGGTATCTACAGGAGCATGTGACCCATCTGCAGATCGTGGAAGTCGAGAAGGCCTTCGAAGAACTGCGCTCTTCCAAAGTGCTGAACCTTCTTCTTCTGAGTGCCGCATTCCACGCGGACGCTCTGGGCCTTAAAAAAGAGAGCATGCTCTCCGCGATCGAGGACAACGTTCCTCCCAAATTCTTAGACCTCAATAAAAAGGCATTCTGTTATTTTGATTAAGAAGACGCCCAAAGGGGTGGCGCAAGGGAAGGGGCCCCGCCCGGCGCGTAAGCGCAAGGGATGGGGAAGAGTGCCCTGCGACAGGACCCTGGAGGGCGCCTCAAAACTAGAAAGGACATCGTATGCAGATCTCAAAAGCACAGATCGAACAGGTCAACAAACAGATCGGCGCGCTGGTGAACGCCGGCAGCTTCTACGGGAAAAAATTAGCGGAAGCCGGATTCGATTCCATCGAAACGCCGGAAGATTTCGAAAAACTGCCTTTTTCCGAAAAGGCAGACCTGCGGGAAGCCTATCCGCTGGGCCTCATGACCGCTCCGGAAGAGCAGATCGTACGCATCCATTCTTCTTCCGGCACCACGGGTCTTCCCGTCATCATCCCCTATACCGCGAAGGACGTGGACGACTGGGGCATCATGTTCAAGCGCTGCTACGAGATGGCGGGCATCACGAACCGTGACCGCATCCAGATCACGCCGGGCTATGGTCTGTGGACCGCCGGCATCGGCTTCCAGTACGGCGCGGAAAAGCTGGGTGCCATGGTCATCCCCATGGGCCCGGGCAACACGGAAAAGCAGCTGCAGATGATGATGGACATGGGAAGCACCGTTCTGTGCTCCACCTCGTCCTACGCGCTGCTGCTGGCGGAAGAGATCGAAAAACGCGGCATCAAGGATAAGATCAAGCTGAAGAAGGGCGTCATCGGGTCTGAACGCTGGGGCGAAAAGATGAGAAAACGCATCGCCGAATCCCTGGGCATCGAACTGTACGACATCTACGGTCTTACGGAGATCTACGGACCCGGCATTGGCATCAACTGCCAGTATGAGACCGGCATGCACTACTGGGACGACTATCTGTACATCGAGATCATCGATCCTGTCACGGGAAAGCCCGTTCCTGACGGCGAGATGGGCGAGGTCGTCATTACGACGCTCGTCAAGGAAGGCGCGCCGCTCATCCGCTACCGGACGCACGACCTGTCCCGGATCATCCCCGGAGAATGCCCCTGCGGCAGTAAATTCCCCAGACTCGATACGATCATGGGCCGCAGCGACGACATGATGAAGATCAAGGGCGTCAACGTATTCCCGAGCCAGATCGAGGAGATCCTGGCCGGCTTCCCCGAAGTGTCCAGCGAATACCAGATCCGCATCTCCCACCTGGACGGCAAGGATACCATGCGTCTGTACGTGGAGACGAACGGCTCCGTCAACTTCCTGGAGCTGGCGGACCGCATCGCTGCCACCGTCAAAGGCAAGATCGGCTTTACACCGCTCGTCAAGGTCGTGGAGATCGGCCTGCTGCCCAGAAGCGAAAAGAAGACGAAGCGCGTGATCGACGAAAGATACGAATAGACCCGCATTTATGGTATACTGTTCCTGAGATCTCTTTGGAAAAAGAAACAGAAGGGGAACAGTATCATGAGAAAAGCATTTGCAAAACTGACGGCTGTCTTGCTGGCTGTCTGCCTGATGGCAGGCGGCAGCGCAGCCGTTTTTGCGTCCGGATTCGAGGGCTATGACCCCATGGATCACAAGGAACTTACGGCGGGCGATCTGCAGTATAAAGGCTGGGACGACGACACGTTTGATGCGCTTCTCGAGCAGCTGCAGAACATGGATAAGACGGTGCCCGACAGCGAATTCCTGGCGGTCTATCAGCAGATCCTGGACGAGCTGGACGAGTGCTACGACCAGTATGTGCTGGCGGATGCCGCCTATTACGCGGATGTCAACAGCACCCGGGCGGCAGAGGCATCCGATGAGATGTACGACGCGCTGACGGACGCCCAGGACGATTTCTACGTGGCGATGCAGAACATCCTGCACGGACCGAACGGTACGCTGCTGCGGTCACAGCTGCAGGATAGCTGGATCGACTGGATCGAGACGTACGTCGAAGAGACGGATGAACTGGAGGAACTCTATAAAGAGGAGAACCGCCTGGTCCAGGAGTACTACAGCGCCGTGGCGGAGGCTGCGGACATCGACGATTACGACAAGGCGATGGAAAAGGAAAACGAGCTTTGCGGACCGATCTTCCTGGATCTGCTGCAGGTGAGAGACGAGATCGCCGAGTGGAACGGATACGATAACTATTACGAGTATGCCTTCGACAGCTACGGCAGAGATTACGATCCGGAGGATATCAAAGAATTCTGCAAGATCGCCAAATACTACTTTGTGCCTCTGTATTATGAGATCTACGATGCCTGGTGGGGTCTGGATTATCCGGAAAGCGTGGAAGATTTCTACGACGAAGAGGAGATCCTGGACAAGATCGAACCCTTTATCGGGCGCATCCATCCGGATCTGACGGAAGCGTTCGCCTACCTGCGCCGCAATAAGACCTACGATCTGGAATGGTCGGACAAGAAGGCTGCCACGGGCTACACCGACAATCTGCCGGGGTTCCGCTCCGCCTTTATCTTCAACAGCCCCTACGATACGTATCAGGATTATTCGGATATCGTCCATGAATTCGGCCACTTCAATGCTGCGTATCACGATCCGACTCCCAGCGTCTACATGGCTTCCGTCCTGGACGTAGCGGAGATCCACTCTCAGGCGCTGGAACTTTTGATCACGCACTACGCGGACGAATTGTACGGGATCGATGCGCCGTTCATGACGATCGATGTCCTGTTCCGCATGCTGAATTCCATTCTGTCCGGCTGCATGTACGACGAATTCCAGCGGGAAGTATACGAGGATCCGGATATGACCCTGGAGGAGATCAACGATCTGGCGGAACGGCTGTCCTACGAATACGGCATGGACGGCAGCGGCTGCGAAGCCTATGAATGGGTGGATGTGTCCCACAACTTCGATATGCCTTGCTATTACGTGTCCTATGCCACTTCCGCGCTGTCTGCACTGGATATCTGGCGCCAGTCTCTGGAGGACTGGGACGGAGCGGTGGACCGCTACATGCAGGTGACCGCACTGCCCAGCGACATGGGATATCTGGAGGCGGCCGAGGCCTGCGGTCTGATGGATTTCCGCAACTCTTCCGCAATAGGAGATCTGTCGGACGACATCTACGACTATTTCGACGAAAACTACGCGGAATATGCGTCAGGTGAGCTTCCGACCGGGGAAGACCCGTTCTGGCAGGCCGACAATCCGCTCTCTGCGTTCAAGGATAAGGCGGACAAGGCTAAAGGGGTGGCAACTTCCGTTCTCAAAGGCCTGCTGATCATCGCTGTCGTCGCGACGCTGCTCGTGGTGGCGGTCATCCTGATCCTGTGGAAGAAGCACAAGGGCGAGGAGATCACCAACCAGACGCCGCCGAATCCGGGCTACACCGAAGATCAGACGGGCATCTCCAGCTTCTATCAGGAGATGAAGCCCAACACCCAGAGCGTCTCGCCGGAAGCGGTGCAGGCAGAGCCTGACCCGGAAGAAAGTGTTGCAGAAGAACAATAAATTTCCGGAATATTTGTTGACTAAACAAAACGGAAGTGTTATCGTATATCCATAATTTCGGCAGAAAGGAGTCAGAGACGATGAACAAAAATAGCAAGACACTTTACAGCGCAGTTTCCGGCTTCTTTTATGATGCTTTCTTTGGCTTCTATTTCGGAGGCTACTTTTACGGTGTCTTTCCCATAGACGCTGCGCGAGCATAGACTGCCGGAAGAGATACAAGTCCAAAAGCGGTCCTGCTTCGTGCAGGACCGCTTTTCTTTGTATCCCTGCGGTATCATATCCGGAAGATTTCAGGTATACTTATAAGGTTAAAGGAGTATTTACCAATGATCGTAGTATTGAAGCATAACGTACAGGACGAAAAGAGAGACCAGCTGGTGGAATGGCTCAAGCAGCAGGGTCTTACTGTACATATCTCCCAGGGCGATTATCAGACCGTGCTGGGCCTGGTGGGCGACACCACCCGGGTGGACATGGATCTGATCGAGTCTCTGGGCATCGTGGATTCCGTCAAGCGGATCACGGATCCGTTCAAGAAGAGCAACCGCAAGTTCCATCCCGACGACACCATCGTGGAAGTGGGGGATGTGAAGATCGGCAAGGGCAATTTCGTGGTCATCGCAGGACCCTGCTCCGTGGAGACAGAGGAACAGATCGTGACCGTGGCAAAAGCCGTAAAAGCGTCCGGCGCGGACATGCTCCGGGGCGGCGCCTTCAAACCCAGAACTTCGCCCTACGACTTCCAGGGACTGCGCGGCGAAGGCTTGCGCCTGCTGGAGATCGCAAAGCAGGAGACGGGACTGCCTCTGGTAACGGAGTGCATGGGCGTGGACGACCTGCCTCTGTTCGAGAATGTGGACGTCATCCAGATCGGCGCCCGCAACATGCAGAATTACGAGCTGCTGAAGGCCGTCGGCAAGCTGGATAAGCCCATCCTGCTGAAGAGAGGTCTCGCCAATACCCTGAAAGAACTGCTGATGAGTGCCGAATACATCATGGCGGGCGGCAACGAGAAGGTGATCCTCTGCGAACGCGGCATCCGTACCTTCGATGACTACACAAGAAATACGCTGGACCTGGCGGCGGTCTCCATGCTGCGGGAACTCACCCATCTTCCCATCATCGTGGATCCCAGCCACGCGACCGGCATCGCAAGGCTCGTGCCTCCCATGGCCATGGCGGCCACGGCCAGCGGCTGCGACGGACTCATCATAGAAGTCCACAACGATCCGATGCACGCGCTGTGCGACGGCGCCCAGTCCTTAAAGCCGGAGGAATTCGACGCTTTGATGGGCAAGGTGCGCCAGATCCGGGAGATCGTACAATGATCTGCGGCATCGTGGGCCTGGGCCTCATCGGAGGCTCCTTTGCCAAGGCATACAAAGAGGCGGGCTGGGAAGTGCTTGCCTGCAACCGCACAGCGTCCGTCCTGGACTTTGCCAGGATCAGCGGAGCCGTGGACGGGGAACTGACCCAGGAGAACGTGGGCAGCTGCGATCTTGTGCTGGTCACCATTTATCCGGAGGCTGCCATCGAATGGGTCAAACGCATGGCGCCGTATTTCGGCAAAAAGCCCATCGTCATCGACTGCTGCGGCACGAAGCGGGCGGTGTGCGAAGCGCTGTTCCCGGTGGCGGAGGAGTACGGTTTTCACTTTGTGGGCGGTCACCCCATGGCCGGCACCCAGTACTCCGGGTTTAAATATGCCCGGGCGAACCTGTACCACAATGCCCCCATGGTGCTGGTGCCGATGGATGCGGACGACGTAAACCTGCTGGGCAGGGCAGAGGAACTGCTGAAGCCCGCGGGATTCGGGCGCTTTTCCTTTACGACAGCGGACAAACACGACGAGATGATCGCTTTTACGTCCCAGATGGCCCACGTGGTGTCCAACGCCTATATCAAGAGCGATACGGCGGCGTCGCACAAGGGTTTCTCTGCCGGCAGCTACAAGGACATGACCCGGGTCGCCTGGCTGAACCCCGGCATGTGGGCAGAGCTATTCCTGGAAAACCGGGACAATCTGCTGAAGGAGATCGACTGGTTTATGGAGAGCATGGAGGAATACCGCTATGCGCTGGAAACCGGAGACCTGGAGGAACTCATCCGGCTGCTGGACGAGGGCCGCAGAAAGAAGGCGGAAGTGGATGGCAGGTAAGAAGACGCAGAAGACCCGCTGCGTGCACGTGAATGCAGGTAAGGGCTACGATATCCTGATCCGGGAGGGCATCCTGTCCTACGCGGGAGAAGAGACCGCAAAGGTCTGCCCGAAGGCCGTCAAGGCTGCTGTCGTCTGCGACGGAAACGCTTTTGTTCCCCACGGAGGACCAGTGGAAGGTGATTTGTGGGATGCGGGGCTATCCTGTGCGCAGTACATACTGGAGCCTGGCGAACAACATAAGAACATCGGGCACTATGCGGAGATCCTGGCGTTCCTGGCGGAGAACCGGCTCACCCGTGATGACTGTCTGGTGGCCCTGGGAGGCGGCGTGACCGGCGACATGGCCGGCTTCGCAGCCGCGACCTATCTGCGGGGCATCCCCTATATCCAGATCCCCACGACGCTGCTGGCCATGGTGGATTCCTCCGTGGGCGGCAAGACGGCGATCGATCTGCCCGCGGGCAAGAATCTGGCCGGGGCGTTCTGCCAGCCGTCGCTGGTCCTCTGTGACCCGCTGACGCTCAAAACGCTGCCGGACGATGTGTTCCGGGACGGCTGTGCCGAAGTCATCAAATACGGTGTGCTGTACGACCGGGACTTCTTCCTGAAATTGAAGGCACTGGCGGAGACTGATCGCACCGGGCAGAGCCTGAAGCAGAAACTGGCGAAGGATCTGGAGGAGATCATCGAGATCTGCGTTTCTTTAAAGCGGGACGTGGTGGAACAGGACGAATTCGACCGGGGCGAGCGTAAGAAGCTCAATCTGGGTCACACTTTCGGCCACGCCATCGAACACTGCAGCCATTACGGGCAGTCCCACGGCAGCGCTGTTGCCGCAGGGATGGCCATCATGGCGAGAGCGGCCGTGCGCAAAGGCTATATGGACGAGGCGGATGCCCGCCTGCTCGAGAAGACGCTGCAGCTGTACGGACTGCCCGTCACTACGGCGCACCCGGCGCAGCAGCTGGCGGAGGCAGCCATGTCGGACAAGAAGGCGTCGCAGTACGCCATAGACCTGGTGGTGCCCCGCAGCATCGGAGAGTGCGAACTCGTCCGCATCGAAACGAAGGATCTTCAGGACTGGATCGAGGCGGGACTGGCATGGTAGACAGCGTCGTAAGACAACAGAATACGGTCGTTCTGCAGCCCGGTGTCCGCATCGGCACCCTGCAGGTACCTTCCAGCAAATCGCAGCTGCACAGGCTGCTGATCTGCGCGGCGCTGGGAGAGCGTCCTGTGGCGATCTCGTACCGCGGTCTTTCGGAGGATATCGCGGCGACGGTGCGCTGCCTGAACGCGCTTGGCGCGAAGATAACGGTCTCGGAAGACGGTCCCCAGAGCGTTCTGCATGTAAGTCCGCTGGACCGGAGCAGTAGTCCATCCGGCGTGGAGCTGGACTGCGGCGAGAGCGGCTCCACGCTGCGTTTTCTGCTTCCTGTCGCAGGCCTCTTGGGCGCCGACTGCACCTTCGTGATGCAGGGCAGGCTTTCGAAACGGCCTCTGGCGGAGTACGGCGAACAGCTGACGGCGCACGGCATGACCATGAAGCAGGAAGGAGACCGTCTGAAGGTCTCAGGACGGCTTACAGCCGGCGATTATGTTTTGCCGGGAAATATATCCTCCCAGTTTATTTCGGGGCTCCTGATGGCATTTGGAGCCTTACAGGGGCAAAGCAGACTGCAGGTAGTGGGTACGCCCGAGTCTAAGCCGTATATCGATATGACGGAGGCGGTCTTGCGGCAGAGCGGCATCGTCTTTGAGAAGGACGGACTGCACTGGACGGTAAACGGCGGACAGAAATACGCTTTGCCGGAAAGCCTGCAGGCCGAAGGGGACTATTCCTCCGCAACGTTTTTCCTCTGCATGGGTGCGTTCAGCGAAGAAGGGATCCTGGTAAAAGGACTGGATCCTGCTTCCTCCCAGGGCGATAAAAAAGTGCTGGATGTGCTGGAGCGGTTCGGTGCGAAGGTCTCCCGCACAGAAGAAGGCTTCCTGGTGCAGAAAGGCGTTCTGAAGGGCACGGAGATCGACGCCTCCCAGATCCCGGATGCAGTGCCGGCGCTATCGGTCGTCGCAGCCCTGAGCGAAGGGGAGACCCGCATCGTAAACGCGGCGCGTCTGCGGCTGAAAGAATCCGACCGCATCCGCAGCACTTCGGCCATGCTTCGCGCGCTGGGGGCGGAGATGGAGGAGTTCCCGGACGGCATGAGGATACGGGGTCAGCGTATGCTGAAAGGCGGCACCGTCGATCCCTTCGGTGACCACCGCATCGCCATGGCGGCAGCCGTTGCCGCCTGCCGGTGCGAACAAGCGGTGACGGTCGATCAGCCGGACTGTGTCTCGAAATCCTATCCGGCGTTTTGGGAAGATCTAGGGAGTTTACAGAGAGTATGAGCAGCACCTACGGAAAGAATATAAGAGTTACGATCTTCGGGGAATCCCATGCGGCTGCGATCGGCGTCACGATCGAGGGACTGCCGGCGGGCATCGCCATCGATACCGAAGAACTGCAGGCTCTCCTGGACCGCAGGGCGCCGGGCAGAGACCGGTTTTCCACGGCGAGAAAGGAAAGCGATACGCCGGAGTTCCTTTGCGGCGTAAAGAACGGTACGACCTGCGGCACACCGGTGACCGCCATCATCCGCAACAGCGACCAGCATTCTTTCGATTATGCGTCGATCGCGGACACACCCCGGCCGGGTCATGCAGACTATACGGCGGAGGTCAAGTACGGCGGCTTTCAGGATAAGGCCGGCGGCGGCCATTTCTCCGGCCGGCTGACGGCGCCTCTGTGCATCGCAGGCGGAATCGCGCTGCAGATCCTCAAAAAGCAGGGGATCGGGGTGGCTGGAAGGGTCACCGCCATCGGCGGCATAACGGAAAGCGAGGAAGCCATGCTGGCGGCGATCGAACAGGCGAAGGCGGAAGGGGATTCCGTCGGAGGCATCGTGGAATGCGTGGCGACAGGCGTTCCGGCAGGCCTCGGTGACCCCATGTTCGACGGCATGGAGAACCGCATCACCTCTGCTGTTTTCGGCATCCCTGCCGTAAAGGGCGTGGAATTCGGGGAAGGATTCGGCGCTGCGGCGCTTAAGGGCAGCGAGAACAACGACGCCTTTGAGATCCGGGACGGCAGGGTATGTTTGAAGACCAACCACTGCGGCGGCATCCTGGGCGGCATTACGACCGGCAGTCCCATCGTGGTGCGGGCAGCGTTCAAGCCTACGCCTTCCATCGCAAAAGAACAGGAGACCGTCAACCTGAAAACGATGGAGAACTGTAAGATATCCGTTCCGGGAAGACACGACCCCTGCATCGCCAGAAGAGCTGTTCCGGCGGTGGAAGCGGCGGTCGCGCTGGCGATCCTGGACGCGCTGCTGGAACAGGAAAAATATAAGGCATTCATAGGATAAGGCAGGAGAGAAAAATGGATCTGAAGGATTGCAGAGAGAAGATCAACGACATCGACGAGCAGATGGTCCGTCTGTTCGAGGAGCGGATGGAGGTCTCCGCCGAGATCGCAAAATACAAGAAGGAAAACCGTCTTCCCATTTACGACGGCGCCAGGGAACGCAGCAAACTGGAAGCGGTGAACGAGCAGCTGCCGGAACATCTGCGGGACTATGGGCTGTCTCTGTATTCTCTGCTGATGGACCTCTCCAAGACGTATCAGCACAGAATGCTGGGGGAGAGCAGCGAGGTCTCTGAACGGATAGAACAGGCGATCCGCAATACGCCGCCTCTGTTCCCGGAAAAGGCTGTCGTAGCCTGCCAGGGCGTGGAGGGAGCCTATTCCCAGACCGCAGCGGAACGGTTGTTCAAATATCCGAATCTCTTCTTCTTCGAGACCTTCGACGCGGTGTTTTCCGCCGTCGACAAGGGGTTATGCCGCTACGGCGTACTGCCGGTGGAGAACTCCACAGCAGGTACGGTCAACCGGGTGTACGACCTGATGCTGAAGCATCATTTCCATATCGTCCGCAGCGTGCGGGTGAAGATCGACCACAATCTGCTGGTCAAACCGGGGACGAAACTGCAGGATATCCGGGAAGTCTATTCCCACGAGCAGGCCATCTCCCAATGCCGGGGATTCCTTTCGGAACTGTCCGGGGTCAAAGCCGTTCCCGTGGAGAACACGGCGGTGGCAGCTAAGATCGTGGCATCGTCGGACCGCACCGATGTGGCGGCGCTGTCTTCGCGCAGCTGTATGGACCTGTACGGGCTTACCTGCCTGAAGGCTTCGGTGCAGGACAGCAGCAATAATTACACCCGCTTCGTCTGCATCGCGAAGGATCCGGAGATCTATCCCGGCGCGGACCGCACCTCCCTGATGATGGTGCTGCCCCACACGCCCGGTTCTCTGTACAAGGTGCTTTCGCGGTTCTATGCGCTGGGCATCAACCTGAACAAGCTGGAATCCCGTCCGCTGCCGGACCGCAATTTCGAATTCATGTTCTACTTTGACCTGGAGAATTCCGTGTATTCGCCCCGGTTCACCCAGCTGATGGCGGATATGGACAGCATTTCCGAAGAATTCATCTATCTGGGCAGCTACAGCGAGATCGTATAGGAGGAGACCATGCGCAAATGCGGATTGCTGGGGGAAAAACTGGGGCACAGCTATTCTCCCGAGATCCACGCCCTGCTGGGCGATTACGAATACGAACTGTACGAAAAGACCCCTGCGGAGGCGGAGGTCTTTCTTCGCCATGGGGAATTCGATGGCCTGAACGTTACGATCCCCTATAAAAAGACGGCGGCGGCGCTGTGCACGGAACTGAGTCCGGCTGCGCGAAAACTGGGCAGCGTCAACACGATCGCCGTGCGCACCGCGGAAGACGGCAGCCGCATCCTCTACGGCGACAACACGGACTACGCGGGCTTTCTCGCCCTTGTAAAGAAGAGCCGCGTTTCCGTTAAGGGCTGCAAATGCCTGGTCCTGGGCAGCGGCGGCGCCTCAGTAACGGTAAAGGCCGTTCTGGAGGACCTGGGGGCGGGGGAGACCGTCGTTATCTCCCGCAGCGGCGCAGACAATTACGAGAATCTGCAGAAACACGAAGATGCGGAACTCATCGTCAACACGACGCCTGTGGGCATGTATCCCGGCAACGGCGCAAAACCCCTGGATCTGAAGGCTTTTCCCCGTCTGAAGGCTTTGTTCGACATCGTCTATAACCCGGCCAGAACGGCCCTGATGCTGCAGGCGGAGGAACTGGACGTTCCAGCCTTCGGCGGCCTGTACATGCTGGTGGCGCAGGCGGAAGCGGCGAGCCGCGTCTTTACCGCGGATGACCCGGCCCATCCGGCCATGGATCCGCTGCAGTCGGCGGCAGACGTGCAGCGCATCTACGATCTTCTGAAAGACCAGCAGGAAAACATCGTCCTCATCGGCATGCCCGGCTGCGGTAAGACTTCCGTGGCGAAGGAGCTGGCAAAGCGGACCAACAGGCCGCTATACGATGCTGACGAGGAGATCGAAAGGCGGACGGGTAAGCTCATTCCCGAGATCTTCGCCGAAGGCGGGGAGGAGAGTTTCCGCAAAATAGAGACAGAAGTGCTGGCGGACCTGGGGAAGATGTCCGGGGTCATCCTGTCCACCGGAGGCGGCTGCGTGACCCGTCCGGAGAACTACCCGCTGCTGCACCAGAACGGCCGCATCGTCTGGATTCAAAGGGATCTGGCTCTGCTTGCAAAAGAAGGACGGCCGATCTCTCTATCAAAAGACATAAATCAGATTTATGTAGAGCGAAAGCCGCTATACGAGAAATACGCAGATTATATTATTTATAATAATGATTCAGTAGAATCTGCTGCAAAGGATATTTTACATTTTTAGAGATCGATCCGAGGGGTGGCGCGAAGGAAGGGGCCCCGCCCGGTGCGTAAGCGCAAGGGATGGGGAAGGTTGCCTTGCGACAGGACCCCGAGGAATATCACAGGTGCTATAACATGAAGATCCTTATCATCAACGGACCGAACATCAACATGCTGGGCATCCGGGAACCCGGTGTCTACGGCACGCAGAACTACCAGGCACTGTTGGATCTGGTGGCTAAAACGGCGGAAGAGGAAGGTCTGGAGGCCGAGTGCTTCCAGTCTAACCACGAAGGTGCCATCGTCGACCGGATCCAGGAGGCCTACGGGAATACCGACGGCATCGTCATCAATCCGGCGGCCTATACTCACACCAGCATTGCCATTCTGGATGCGCTCAAAGCCGTCTCCATCCCTGCGGTGGAGGTGCACATCTCCGACGTGGACAGCCGGGAGGATTTCCGTCAGATCTCCTACGCTGGCATGGCCTGTGAAAAACGCATTGCAGGACAGGGGATCGACGGCTACCGGCAGGCCATGATCTATCTGAAGGAGAAGTACGGAAAAGCGTAAAACAGCAACACAGGGTCTTTGATCTGTGGTAAACTGTACGTATGTAGATTTCCAAATAACCGAAAGAGAGGATCCAACATGAGCAAAGCACTTACGCTTCGCGATAGAATGAAGCAATATGAGACCGTCACCAAGAACTGGCTCACCCTGCGCACGCCGAAAGTCATCCGTCTGGACATGAAGGGCGGCGCCGGTTTCTGCAAGGGATTTGAGCAGCCCTTCGACGATCTGTTCTCCCGCTGCATGATGAAGACTGCGCAGGATCTGTGCCAGCAGATCCCCGGCGTCGTCTTTGCCTATACCCAGTCCGATAAGATCTCCCTGGTGCTGAACGACGTTACGGAAGACGACAAGACCGAGAGCTGGTGCGACGGCTGCGTCAACAAGATGGTAGCGCTGTCCGCCTCCATGGCGACCCTGGCCTTCAACAAGGCCTTCGCCGAAGAAGTCTCCAAGCTCCACGACGTGGAACTGGACAAGATCTACGGCCCGAAGCAGTGGACCGCTGCCTTCGACAGCCGTGCGTTCTGCCTGCCCGACATCTGGGAAGTCCGCAACTATATCCTGTGGTGCCAGCAGGAAGCCGCTGCCAACAGCGTACAGCTGGCCGGCGCTGCGGAATTCGGCGCGAAGGAAGTCGAAGGAAAGAATCCCGAGACGATCAAGAAGATGCTGGAGGAGAAGGGCAAGAAGTGGGCAGATTATCCCGAGCGTTTCCGCAGAGGGTGCCTCATCGGACCCGCCAAGATCAAGAGCACCGCGCTGGACATGAAGCTGGGCGAGGTGAAGGAGATCGTTCGCAAGTCCTGGGAAGCTGTCGGCACCCCCGATTTCGCGGAGAATTCCGACATCCTGAAGAAGTTCTTCGAGAGAAAGTAAACAATAAGGGAAAGACAAGGGTCCGGCTGTGCCGGGCCCTGTTTTTGAGAGAGGCATTGAAAAATGCGGGTTCGGAAAGAAGTTCTTTTAGCGCTGGCTCTGGCGTTTTCCGCGCTGCTTAGCGGCCGCATGGACCGTGCGCATTATGACCGCGTCGAAAAGAAGGCGCTGCAGTATTATCAAAATAAATACAGCAAAAAGGACATGGAGATCGTCGATAGCTACAAGGCCGGCAACAACGGCCTGTTCGGATACCCATGCGCAGAATGTTTTGGCGAGCGCCTCGCTGCGCTACGACGATCAGATCCGCTGGTACCGAAAACTCTATGTTGAGGCGTTTGCGGACATAAAGATCGCCAGCGTCAAAGCGAATTTCGACCTGCAGGAAGGGGACGTGGTGGGCGAGCCGGGCGGAGCCCGGGCGGTCTTCTGCGAACTGAACCCGCTGTACTATTACTACTTCGGCACCCATACCTCGTACGCGTACGGGGAGGAGTAAACGCTGCCGGCCCTTCGGGACAAAGCAGGACGAAAGAACCGTCCCCGTTGTCCCTTTTTTCATTTTTGATATAATAGAGCCATGGATAAGCATCTTGGTTTTAACAATACATCGGGTCTTAAGATCTTCTTTTCTTACTATCCGGCTCATAAGAAACTATTCCTGATCGATATCGCCAGCGCCTTTTGCGTTTCGGCTATCGACTTGGCGTTTCCCTACGTGTCTCGGCTTTCGATGCAGCGGTTCATCCCGGAGAATAACTTCCGGGCGTTCTACACCGTCATGTTCATCTGCATCGCGGCGTATCTGCTCAAAGGCGTGTTCTATTACATCGTAACGCGCTGGGGCCACATGTTCGGCGCCAGGGTGGAGGCGGACATGCGCCGGGACGTCTTCTCCCACATGCAGACGCTGTCGTTTTCGTATTACGACGTGAACCGCACAGGCAAGCTGATGTCGCGGGTCACGACGGATCTGAACGAGATCGCGGAACTGGCCCACCACGGCCCGGAAGATGTGGTGTTGTCGGTGCTCACGATCCTCGGCGCCATCGCCATCATGTTTACGATCGAGCCACGCCTTGCCCTCATCATGCTCATCCTGGTGCCGTCCCTGGCCGTGCTCGTCATGATGCGGCGCCGCCACATGAAGATCGCCCAGATCGCCGTCAAGGCGAAGATGGCGGAGATCAACGCCGCCATCGAATCGTCGCTCTCCGGCATGCGCACAGCCAAAGCCTTTGCCAACGAGGACTCCGAGATCTCCAAATTCGGCCAGGCCAACGTGGAATACGTAAAAGCGAGGGGAGAGTCCTTTCGCCAGCTTGCGATCTTCCACGGCATCTCGGAAACAGCTACGTCCATCCTGCCCGTCGCCGTCGTCGCGGCAGGGGGCTACTTCATCATGAAGGGGACCCTGGACTACATCGGCCTGATGACGTTTACGCTGTACGTCTCCACGTTTACGACGCCCATCAAGAAGCTCGTAAACTTCATGGAGCAGTATATGGCGGGCACCGCCGGTTTCTCCCGCTTCCTCGAACTGATGCGCACGCAGCCTCTCATCCAGGACGCGCCGGATGCGGAGGAAATGACGGACGCGAAAGGGCACATCGAATTTCAGGATGTCTCGTTCCACTATGATACCGGCAGCGGCCGGGAAATCCTGTCTCACGTGGATCTGGAGATCCTGCCCGGGCAGAAGATCGCCTTCGTCGGCACCTCCGGCAGCGGTAAGACCACGCTCTGCCAGCTCATCCCCCGGTTCTACGACGTAAAGGGCGGCTGCGTGCTGGTGGACGGCAAAGATGTCCGGAGCGTGACCCAGAAATCGCTGCGCGACCAGATCGGCATCGTGCAGCAGGACGTGTTCCTGTTCGCCGATACCGTCATGGAGAACATTCGATACGGCAGACCGGACGCCACGGATGAAGAGGTAATGGCTGCTGCGGAATACGCGGAGATCCATGCGGATATCTGCGCCATGCCCGACGGCTACGATACCTACGTGGGCGAACGCGGTGTGATGCTGTCCGGCGGTCAGAAACAGCGCGTTTCCATCGCCCGTGTCTTCCTGAAAAACCCGCCCATCGTCATCCTGGACGAGGCGACCAGCGCCTTGGACAGCGTCACGGAAGCGCATATCCAGGATGCCTTCGACAAGCTGTGCGAGGGACGCACCGGCATCGTCATCGCCCACCGGCTCTCTACGGTAAGAAACAGCGACCGCATCGCCGTGCTGCAGGGCGGCCGCATCGCGGAACTGGGCAGCCACGAAGAACTCATGGCCCTGAACGGCGAATACGCAAGGCTCGTCCGTGCCCAGGAGCATATAGGAGAAACCCTATGAAACAACGCATTCTCAGCTTTCTTTTGATCGCAGCACTGCTGCTGAGCGCCGTAACTGTCTATGGAGACGGCGAAGCGGGAGGGACGCATATCCGCATCCTGTTTACCAGCGACATGCACGATTATTTTCTGCCGGATAAGGGCGGCGCAGCCAGACTGAAGACCCTCATCGACCGGTATTCCGATGAAAATACGCTGGTGCTGGATGCCGGTGACTTTTCCATGGGAACGCTGCTGGAGGCGGGCTATGCCACGGATGCTTTCGAGATGCGCCTGATGGGCGCCATGGGCATCCAGGCGACCACCTTCGGCAACCACGAATGGGACTTCGGCCCGGAGGGCGTCTGCGCCATGCTGAGCGCGGCCCATGCGTCCGGCGATGTGCTGCCGGAGCTTGTGGCATCTTCTCTGGAGTTCGAGGGAACGCTCACCGAGCAGCAGGAAATGATCCGCGAACGCTTCGAGAGCGGGCAGATCAAGGATGCCGTCATTTTTGATGATGTCGGAGGAAAGCGGATCGCCGTCTTCGGCGTCATGGGCTACGATTCGGTGGAGTGCGCTCCCACCAGCGGGCAGAACTGGGCTGACTACAAAGCGGCTGCCAAAACGATGGTCGAAAAACTGCAGCCGGATGCGGATGTGATCGTCTGTCTGTCCCACAGCGGCACGAACGGGGACGGGGAGACCGGCGAAGATATCGATCTGGCGAAGGAAGTGCCGGGCATCGACGTCATCATCAGCGGGCACACCCACACGACGTATGCGCAGCCTGTCCTCATCGGCGATACCATCCTGGGCAGCTGCGGCGAATACAATCATTATCTGGGGCTGATGGATCTTCTCATAGGAGAAGACGGCAGCGTTGCCCTGGAAGATTATAAACTCATCCCCTGCGATACCTCCGTGCCGGAAGATCCCTATATCTCCATGCTTGTGGATCATTATAAGGAGAAGATCTCGGAGGGTTATCTGGCGGATACCGGATACACCTTCGACGAACCCATCTGTCACAGCAATTTCGACATGATCTCCCTGGACGAGATGTATGCGACGCATCAGGAATACACCACAGGCAACATGATCGCCGATTCGTATCTCTACGAAGCGAAACAGCACGGCATTACCGACATCGACGTGGCACTGGTGGGCCTGGGCACGATCCGCGGCTCCGTTAAGGAAGGGGATCTGACGGCGGCGGACGCCTTCGAGATCTGCTCCCTCGGCATGGGCGGCGACGGCTCTGCGGGTCATCCGCTGGTATGCGCCTATGTTACGGGCAAAGAGTTAAAGCTGCTGACGGAACTCGATGCTTCCCTCGGGCCTTCGGTCTCTTCCATCAAGATGAGCTACGCCGGGCTCAACTACCGGTTCAACACGAAACGCATCCTGCTGGACCGCGTGACGAGCGTGGGGCTTTCCCGCAGCGGCGGCATGCTGGAGCTCATCGAGGACGACATGCTGTACAAGGTCTGCTGCAACATGTACGCAGCCAACATGCTGGGCATGCTCAACGGCCTCACGAAGGGCATCCTGTCCATAACGCCTAAAAATGCGGACGGTACGCCGGTGGAGGATCTCTACGACTGTGCGCTGCTGGACGAAGAAGGTCGTGAGATCAAGGAATGGGTGGCTCTCGCCGATTACTGGTCGTCGTTCCGCAACGGCGATTCCGGGCTGCCCGAGATCCCGCTGATGTATTCGGCGCCGCAGAACCGCAAAGTGAAGTACGAGGAGGGCGGCTTCGCCCGGATCGAAAATCCCGGCACGGTTACCCTGGCAGCCATCGGCGCGGTCATCGTGCTGCTCATCCTGGTTGCAGCGGTCATCGCGCTCATCCGCAGGGCGGTATACCGCAGACGGGCAAGGCGCCTGCAGAAAGGAAACTCCTGATGCGCGCATTCTGGATCGGTCTTTCCTGTGTTGCCGTCTGCCTCATTCCGCTCATCTGCGGCGCAGTGTGGCGCAAAAGAGCCGGCGCCATGCGCCCGGTAGGCTTTGGCATACTGGGATTCTTCGCGTTTTCCGCCATCGTGGAAACGGTGTTCGTGCTGTTCTTCCTGAGTGCCGCCGGAACTGTTACCAGAGCCCTGAATGCAAGTCCTTTGCGGCTCGTCGTCTTTTCCTGCCTGTGCGCCGGCTTCTTCGAAGAGTGGGGCCGGTACTGGATCTACAGCAATGGGCTGCAGCACTGCGAAGGACGGGGTGTACCGATAGGCTACGCCATCGGTCATTTCGGCGCGGAGATCGCCATCCTGACGGTCTATCCGCTGCTTTCCCGGGCGCCCGAACTGTTCGGCGCCGTGCAGGCAGGCGTCGTCATTTACGAGCGCATCGTTGCCTGTGCGGGTCACACGGCGCTGTCCATCCTGGTGTGGGATGCCTTCTGCCGCAGGGATAAAAAACGACTTGCATTCGCTGTCCTGATCCATGCGGTCTGCGACGCGCCGCTGGGCATGCTGCGCTACGGTCTGCTGCCGCAAGGCCCGGCCGAGCTGCTGTTCGGGGCGTTTGTTACAGTTTTATGTATTCTCGCATTACGGACTTGGCGGAAGATGCCAGCTGGTGCTATCATAAGGGCGTAAGGGAAGAAAAGGGGGGAAACGCTATGAAATGCGACACGAAAAAGACATTATGGAACCTGCTGAAACTGTTTCTGATCTGGTGCGTCTCTCTGTCGGTCTATAAGACGCAGGAAGCAAACAAGGCAGCAAAAAAGCGCAGAGAGGAAAGGGAACTCGCTGCGCAGGAATGGGAATTCGACCGGATCTATCCCGGTTCGCTTAGAGACCGCTAATCGCCGAAGTAGGCGCTCAAAACCGTTTTGACCGCCGCATTGACAGCTTTCGGATCGGGCTCTCCGTTTTCCGCAAGGATAAGATATCCGCTGTGGAAACCGGGGAGTTCTTTTATTTCCTTCTTATCGCCGGGGAGATGCTGCGTATCCACGTAGCGGAACGGCCCTTCCTCCCCGGTAAAGAGCGCCAGCTCGGCCTTTCCGGAGAACGAATCGTACTCCAGATGGTACTGGTCTTCGTAGGCGGAGACGGGGATCTGTCCGGCATCCAGTTTCGCCTGCAGCTGCAGCGTCCCCTTTTTGAAGGAACAGCCTTTCGTCAGGATCTTCCGCTGCCCAGCCTTAAACAGGAACCCTTCGCGCATGGCGATGTCGTGGTAGGGCAGGAACGTGCATTTCCAGGCGATGCGGGCCAGCTGACGCACGTCATCGGCATTATGCAGAAGGATGGTCTGCTTCGCGGAATCGTCTTTTGTCTGCAGATAATAGTTGTACAGAGGAATGCAGTCGCCGCCGGGAATCTCGTCGGAGCGTTTTGCGGCGAGACCCATGGCATCCTCCACGGACTTCTGCGACATGCTCTTCATGGAAGGAGCAACGGGCCAGTATTTCTTCAGCCAGCGGTACAGATCCACGCTCCAGAGCAGCGGTAGCCTTTCGCAGAGGCCATATTTTACGGCGCGCCGCTGCAGGAAGGGCAGGTCGAAGGTGTCGCCGTTGTAGGTGACCACCGCATCAGCCGCGCAGATCCGCTCCAGCGCTTCTTCGATGACTCTTTTCTCGTCGGCGGGATCTTCCGTAAAGTTCTGCCAGACGTCTCCCATGGGACTGCAGAAACCGGCATTGATGATGCAGTCTCTGGAATGAAACAGTCCCGTCGTCTCGATATCGAAGACGGTGGTGTTAAGATCTTTTAAATAATAGCTGTTAAACATAGCTGCATTATATCAGAAAACAAAAGACGCTGCAGGGGGGCAGCGTCTTTTGTTCAAAAGGGGTATTGGGATTAGAGATCTGTGATGGCTATCGGGGGGATAGCCACTTACAAAGAGTTTACACAAGTTTTTACAACTTTACAAGGTATTCGCCGCAAACTTTTTTTAAATTTTTTTGTTGGGTCGATTAGATTGCGAACCATTTCACAATGGGGTAAACTAAATATGTATGTGAACATAATTCTTTTTACGGATGTTCAGATATGGTTGGAAAGAACGAGCGTCAGTTATTTATTTGAGGAGGAAGAATAATGACACCCGAAATCAAGAAGAATCCTGCTATCGCCAAGAGAGTCGAAGAGATCGCACTGGAACTGGCTCAGGTCAGAAGCGTCGTCGACACTCCGGGCGAGATCGATGCGGCAAACAAGGTCTACGAGATCTTCTCCCGCATGGACTACTGGAAGGAGCACCCCGAAAACCTGTATTTCGTTCCCGTTAAGGACGATCCGATCGGAAGAAAGAGCTGCACCGCCATTCTGGAAGGCAGGAAGGGCAACTCCAAGAAGACCGTCATCATGATCGGCCACATCGACCACGTCGGCATTTCCGATTACGGTAATCTGCAGGAATACTCCAACAGCCCCTTCGAACTGATGGAAAAGTTCAAGGAGATCGAACTGCCTCCCTCTGCAAAGAGAGATCTGGAATCCGGCGAATACATCTTCTGCCGCGGTCTCTTCGACATGAAGACCGGCGATGCCGCCATCATGGCCGTCATGGAAGACATGTCCAAGCACCTGGATGAGCTGGAAGGCAACCTGATCTTCTCCGCCGTATGCGACGAAGAAGGCAACTCCGGCGGCGTTCTCAACTGCGACCCGGACTATGTCCGCCTGGCAGAGGAGAGAGGCTACGAATATCTGGCTATGCTGGATGCCGACTACATCACCGAAGAATACGAAGGTGACCCGAACAAGTACATCTACATCGGCACCGTCGGCAAGACCATGCCCACGTTCTACATCGTCGGCAAGGAGACCCACGTAGGCGAGTCCTTCAAGGGTCTGGATCCCAACCAGATCGCTGCCGCGATCACGATGCGGGTCAACCTCAACCCCGAATTCGCAGACGTCGCAGACGGCGAAGTCGCGCTGCCTCCCATCACGCTCAAGCAGAGAGACTTAAAGACCGAGTACTCCGTACAGACCGCCAAAGCTGCTACGATCTACTTCAATTATGCCACCCACTGCAGCACTCCCGAGATCATCCTGGAAAAGATGCTCAAGGTCGGTCAGGAATGCTTCGAAGAGACGATGGATGTCCTGAACGAACGGTATAAGAAGTTCTGCGAGATGGCAAAGCGCGAGTACACGCCGCTGCCCTTCGTTCCCAGAGCGATGAGCTTCGATCAGCTGATGGACGCTGTCCGCAAGGAAGTTCCCAACCTGGACGAACTGGTAAAGGCCAAGGCGGAAGAACTCATGAAGACCGATATGGACTCCAGAGACCGTTCCACCGCGATCTGCGCTTACGTGCACGATATGTGGAGCGACCGCGATCCCGTGGTAGTCGTCTACTTCTCCAGCCCGTACTATCCGCACGTCTTTATCGAAGGCAAGAGCCAGAAGGATAAGAACCTGATCGCTGCCGTCGAAAAGGCCGTTAACGAGGCGCAGACCGATTACCAGATCGGCTACAAGAAGTTCTTCCCGTACATCTCCGACCTGTCCTATGCGGCAGTACCCGACGAGACCGTAGTCGAGACCTTCAAGTCCAACATGCCCGGTTACGGCATCACCTACGACCTGCCCTTCGATACCATTAAGAAACTGAATCTGCCCGTACTGGACATCGGCGCTTTCGGCAAGGATGCCCACAGATGGACGGAGCGGATCGAGAAGAAGTTCTCCTTCAACGTTACGCCGGAACTGATCTACCGCACGCTGCTCAACCTGCTGGAGATCTCCAAATAAAGACATATTTTTAAGTCATTCAAGAGGTGAAACATGAAACAGAAAATCGACAAACTGTTTGTAAACGGCAAGATCTACACCTTTATCGAAGAAAACGATACCGTGGAAGCGGTAGCGGTCGACAAGGGCTACATCATCTGGACCGGTCTTACGAAGAACGCGATGGAAAAGTTCGAGCCCGCAGAGATCATCGATCTCGAAGGCAAGGCGATGGAACCCTCCATGGGCGACTCCCATCTGCACTTCTACGCCTATAACCAGACGCTGTTCACGGTAGATTTGGGCGGCATCACCACCAGAGAAGAAGCCTGGGCAAAACTGAAGGCCAAGTGCGCCGAGGTTCCCGCTGGTGCCTGGGTCAAAGGCTCCAACTACGACCAGTCCAAGTGGCAGGATATGGATGTGGACAGAATGCCTACCGCTGACGACCTGGATCTGGTCTCCACTGATCACCCCGTCATCATCAAGAGATGCTGCCTGCACGAAGTCTCAGCGAACCATAAGGCGCTGGAAGTCGCAGGCATCGGCAACGGCTATGTCTTCGGCGAAGGCGGCCTCGTAGAACTGGATGAAAACGGCGATCCCAACGGCGTTATCCGCGAACAGGCTTCCAAGATCTTCGACGATATCGTACCCGATCCTCTCACCGATAAGACCGTGCGCGAGCAGACCATGGAGAAGACCTTTAAGCACGTTTCCAGCGTGGGCGTCACCATGATGGATACCTATGCCGCTAAGATCTGGAACTTCTTCGAAGACCCCGACGTCTACGAAAATCTGGACAAGAAGGGTAAGCTGCCCGTCCGTATGAGAGTCTGCCTCGAAGAGATGTACGACAAGCCCATCCTCACCGAGCAGCAGAAGGCTGACCCCTACAGAAAGGTCGACTACGGCACCTTTAAGAGCTTTACCGACGGCTCCTTCGGCGCCAGATCCGCAGCGCTGCTGGAAGACTACGACGACGATCCCGGCAACAAGGGTATCCTCGTTATCTCCCAGGATGCTCTGAACGAGCGCATTTATCAGGCGTACAAGCACGGTCTGCAGCCCGCGACCCACTGCATCGGCGACGCCGGTACCGAAGCCTGCCTGCAGGCCATCGAATACACCGTCAAGAAGTGCATCGAAGAAGACGGCTACACCATGGACGAGATCATGAAGGGCCCGAAGTTCCGCGTCATCCACGCGCAGCTGGTCCACAGAGATCAGCTGGAGAGATTCAAGAAGGTGCCCGTCATCTTCGATATCCAGCCCGTATTCCTCAACACCGACCTGCACTGGATCGACGAGCGCATCGGATCCAGAGCGGACGATGCCTACACCTGGAAGACCTATCTGGACGAAGGCATCATCTGCACCGGCGGTTCCGACTGCCCGGTAGAGAGCTACAACCCGTGGCCCGGCATCTGGGGCGCCGTCAACAGAACGGATCCTCTGTTCCCGGACGAAGCTCCCTGGCATCCCGAGCAGAAGCTGTCCAAGTTCCAGGCTGCCTGCCTGTTCTCCAAGTACATGGCTTACGGCAACCAGATGGAGAGATATCTGGGCACCATCGAGCCGGGTAAGTTCGCCGACATGATCGTCACCGACAGAGACTGGCTCAACGGTCCGGACGACGACATCCTGAACGTCAAGGTCCTGAAGACCTACTTGGCAGGAGACGAAGTCTACTCCGCAGAGTAATCTGCATTCACGCTTCAGTTAAGGCATCAGACGGCCCGTCCGCATCGCGGGCGGGCCTATTTGGAAGGAGAACCCATGAATCTTGATTCTTTCGAAAAAGTAAAAAAGCTTACCACTGAAATGGTCAACATCCCCTCCATCAACCACGCAGGTGACGGAGGCGAGGCGAAAGTCGCGAAATACGTGCACGATTTCTACGCGAAGATGCCGTATTTCCAGGAACATCCCGATCAGAACTACATCTTCGGCAATCTGGAAGAACCCGATCGCCAGAACAACATCTGTTATCTGAAGGGCACGAAGGGCAATTCCAACCGCTGCGTCATCATGATCGGCCACATCGATACCGTCGGCGTGGACGACTATGGCACCTTCTGGGAGAAGGCCTTCCGGCCCGACCTGCTGCCCGAGCAGTTCCTGTCCATGAAGGTTCCCCAGGAAGTCATCGACGACATCAAGTCCGGCGAATTCATGTTCGGCCGCGGCGCTCTGGACATGAAGAGCGGTGTGGCGGGTCACATGACCATCATGGAATACTTCGCCAACCATCTGGACGAACTGGACGGCTACGTGATGCACGTTGCCGAGTGTGACGAAGAGGATATGTCCGGCGGCATCATCGCGGCCCTGGACGAGATGGTAAAGATCAAGAAGAAGGAAGGGCTGCAGTACATCGCCTGCATCAACGCCGACTACTCCACGAACTACAACCCCGGCGACGAGAACCGCTACATCTACTACGGCTGCATCGGCAAGACGCTGCCTAGCTACGTGGTATTCGGCAAGGAAGCCCACGTCGGCCAGTCCTTCGCGGCGCTCGATCCGAACCTGCTGCTGGCGGAGATCACCAGAAAGATCTCCCTCAACGTGGACTATTCCGACATCGCTTACGGCGAGATCTGCGTACCGCCCATCTCCCTGAAGCAGGCGGATACCAAGGTCGGCTACACGGTGCAGACCGCGCTGGTGGCCTACGGCTACTACAATTACTTTACCCACGGCATGACCCCGACCCAGGTGCTGTACAATGCAAAGCAGGTCGCCATCGATGCCATGGACGACGTCATCAAGTACCTCAACCGCCAGTACATGCGGTTCTGCAACATCTCCAAGGTCAAATTCACGCCGCTGCCCTGGAAGACCAGAGTCCTCACTTATAAGGAATACTACGAGGAGATCAAGGCTGATAAGGGCCAGGAATTCGTGGACGCCATGGACAAGTTCATGAAGGAGCTGCACGAATCCGATCCCGGCATGGACCTCCGCGTCTACGGCAACACCGTCATCCAGGAGATGTGGAAATGGATGGACGACAAGAGCCCCTGCATCGTGGTATACTTCGGCTCCCTGTACTCCGCCAACATCGAGATGACAGGCAAGACCCCCATGGAGAAGGCGCTGCTCGACGCAGTCGAAGACGCCGTCGAAAAGGTCCGTCCGGAAGCGGGCAGAAAGATCAAGACCCGCATGTTCTACCCGTACATCGCGGACTCCAGCTTCATGGCTGTGGGCGGTGACCCGTCCACGGTGGACGACCTGAACGACAACATGCCGTCCTCCAAGTATAAGTACTTCCACGACATCTCCAAGATCCGCGAGATCGACGTACCCGTCGTAAACATCGGCACCTTCGGCCGCGACGGCCATATGGTCACCGAACGCGTCGACATGAAGCAGACTTTCGAGAACGTACCCAACATTACTTTCGAGACCATCCGCACCTTGCTGAAATAGAAGGACTGAAGAGATGAAATACGAACAGGAATTTGAAAAGTATCTGGAAAAGGAAAAGGGCTCCAGCAGGAGCACCGCCAGCGCCTATGTCGGCGACATCCGGGAATTCTGCCGCTTCATGGAAGAGAGCAGGGGAAAGACCGGGGAGACCGCCGGCAACGCGGACGTAGCGGCTTTTCTGAGAGAATTGAAGGAATCCGGACGGAGCGGTGCTACTGTTAACAGAAAACTGGCTTCTGTCCGTGCTTACTATGCGTTCCTGCGTGCAGCCAGAAAGAGCAGCGAAGATCCCACAGCGGGTCTCAAAGCGCCGAAACAGCAGCGCAAGGACGTCGAATTCCTGAGCGTGGATGAGGTCAATAAGCTCCTGGAAACACCCGGCGAGGATGCCCGCGGCATCCGCGACCGGGCTCTCCTGGAGATGATGTATGCCACCGGCATGAAGGCCAGCGAGATCGCAGCCGTCAACACCGGCGACATCAATCTGCGCATCGGTTTCGTGTCGTGCAGCGGAGAGAGCGGCAAGGCCCGCATCATTCCGCTGGGCAAACCTGCGCGCAGAGCAATTCAGCGCTATCTGGACGAGGGAAGACCCCAGATCCTCGGCGAAAGTCGCGATCCGGGTGCACTGTTCCTCAACTACATGGGCGACCGGATGACCCGCCAGGGCATCTGGAAGCTGCTGCGCCACTACGGCGAGAAAGCCGGTATCCGCAAGGATATGAATCCTCTTATCCTCCGCAATTCCTTCGCGGCCCACATGATCCAGAACGGGGCAGACCTCAAATCCCTGCAGGAGCTGCTGGGTCACGAAGACATTACCGCGACGAAGGTGTTCCTCAGCCTGTCCAAAAACAGGATCATGGACGTCTACGATAAAGCCTTCCCGAGAGCTTAAATTTGTGCTTGCGCGGGGCTTGCAAGTGTGTTATAATCTCACTTGCGTTATTACGGGCGGTCCTCTGACAAAGTCTGCAAACCATTGATTTTGCGGCGTTTGGATGTCAAGAACGTCTATGAAGGAAGGAGGATAAAAGTTCCATGGATTTAATCAAATCTATCACTCAGGAATATGAGAGAACCGACATTCCCGAATTTTCCGTCGGAGATACCGTTAAGGTCTACCTTAAGGTCAAAGAAGGTAATAAGGAAAGAATCCAGGTTTTCGAAGGATTCGTTCTGAAGAGACAGAACGGCGGCGTTTCCGAAACGTTCACCGTCAGAAAGATCTCCAGCGGCGTAGGCGTAGAAAAGACTTTCCCGCTCCACAGCCCCAAGATCGAAAAGATCGAACTGGTTCGCAAGGGCGACGTTAGAAGAGCTAAGCTCAACTACATGCGCGAAAGAACCGGTAAGGCTGCTAAGATCAAGAGCAAGGAAAACTAATCACGAGAGATCGGGAGAACAACAGTTCTCCCTTTTTCTTTGTCCCGGACAGAGCTAAAATGGTGCCATGGACTATGCGATCGTAAATGCGACAGAAGAAGACAGGAAAGAACTGCTTTCGCTGTATCATGTACAGCTCGGCAGGGAATGCTGCCCGTGGGACGATGAATATCCCGGGGAGGAATCCATCGACTGGGATCTGTCCAGAAACGCGCTGTTTGTGATGAAGACAGAGGGAAAGATCCTGGCGGCTATCTCCTTCGAAGAAGACGAGGAGGTCGACGCGTTTCCTTTCTGGGACCGTGGACTGGAACCTTCCGGCGAGCTGGCGAGGCTTGCCGTGCTGCCGGAATGGCAGAACAGGGGACTTGCAAAGGCCATGCTGCGTTTCGGCATGGAAGAATTAAAACGGCGCGGGTTTTGCGGCGTACGCTTTATGGTAAACAAGACGAACGCAAAAGCGATCCGCTCCTATGCGTCTTTTGGGTTCCACGTAGCCGGTAAATGCCACATTTACGAGCAGGATATGTTCTGCTACGAAAGGAAACTTTAGGATCTGCCGGAACGAAAGCAGCATCTATCAACCTGTAATTACAATATCGGAGACTATTGAAATGATACTTATTTTGGTGAAACAGATCCTGCAGATGTTCCTTCTGGCAGGGATCGGCTATCTGCTGTTTAAGGGCGGAAAGATCAGTTTGGAAGGCAGCAAGACCATCGGCAACATCCTGATCTACGGGTCACTTCCCGCCGTCATTATCAACGGATTCCGCATCGAGCGGACGGCGGAGCACGTCAGCGGACTTCTATGGAGCGCAGCGGCGGCGCTGACTATCGTGCTGCTGTCCATCCTCATCTCGCATTTCGTGTTCCGAAAAGACGGTGTGGCTGCTTTTGCCACGTCCTTCGCAAACCCCGGATTCTTCGGCATTCCACTGATCGTCGCATCCCTGGGGCAGGGCGCGGTGTTCTACGCGGCGCCTTTCATCGCCTTCCTGAACATCGGGCAGTGGACCTACGGCGTTTCGCGCCTCAACGGACAGCCGGTGCTGCAGGGGTTCCAGCCGAAGAAACTCATCAAAGCCCCGTTCGTCATCGCGATCCTGGTCGGCATCTTCCTGTTCGCAACGCAGCTGCCGCTGCCTGCGATCGTGGAAAATTGCCTGAGCAATGTGGCAGGACTCAACACGCCGCTGGCCATGTTCACTGTCGGCGTCTATCTGGCGCAAACGGATCTGGTGAAGATGTTCGGGCGCAGGACGCTGTATCTGGTCTCCGCGCTTCGCCTGCTGGTGATCCCTGTGCTGTCGCTGCTCATCCTGTCGCTGCTGCCTTCCTCCATGCACGTCATGAAGACGGTGCTGCTGATCGTCGCCGCCTGCCCGGTGGGCTCCAACGTGGCGGTCTACGCGCAGCTGCACGGAAAGGACTATCCCTATGCGGTGGAAACGGTCATCATCTCCACGCTGCTTTCGATCGTAACGATCCCCTTTATCCTGTATCTGTCCACGCTGCTCTGGCACGCGTAGAACGTTAAGAAAAGATTATGGAACATATCAACTGGTATCCGGGTCACATGAAAAAGACCCGGGAACTCATCCAGGAAAACTTAAAACTGGTGGATGTCTGCGTGGAAGTGCTGGATGCCCGCATCCCCGTGTCGAGCCGCAATCCCATCCTGGCGGAGCTGACCGCGAACAAGATCCGCGTGCTGGTGCTCAACAAGAGCGATCTGGCGGATGAGGCGAAGACGGCGGAATGGGCGGAAAAGCTGAGGCAGGACGGCGCCTATGTGCTGGTGACGAACTGCAATACCGGCGCAGGCAGTGCAGCGCTCGTAAAACTGCTGGAGAAGATCCGTGACGAAAAGAACGAGGGCAGGGAACGCAAGAAGGATCTGCGGCTGATGATCGTCGGTATTCCCAACGTGGGCAAATCGTCGCTCATCAACCGGCTGACGGGGAAAAAGGCGGCAAAGACCGGCAATAAACCCGGCGTGACCCGGGGAAAGCAGTGGATCTCCCTGGGCGAGCACATGATGATGCTGGATACCCCCGGCATTCTGTGGCCGAAGTTCGAAGATCCGAAAGTGGGGCTGAATCTCGCGTTCTGCGGTTCCATCAAGGACGAGATCATGGATCTGGAGACGCTGGGCATGGAACTCATCGGCGTGCTGGCAAGAGACTATCCGGATCTGCTCTCCGCCCGGTATAAACTGGAGGAGATCGCAGAAATGCCGCTGGACAACATGGAGAACATCGCGCGCAAGCGTGGGTTTATCCTGCCCGGCAAGCGGATCGACTACGAGAGAACGGCCAGGACCGTCATCGACGAGTTCCGGGCCGGCACGATAGGACGCATTACATTGGAATAGACAATAAAACGGGGACGGTTCTTTAAGACAAAGAACCGTCCCCGTTTGATCATTTGCTATCTCTTTAACAGCTCTCTGGCCTGCTGTCTTGCGCTTTCGGTGATCTGCGTGCCGGAAAGCAGGCGGGCCAGCTCTTCCACCCGCTCTTCCTCCGAGAGGGGAACGACCGTCGTATGCGTGGAGATCTCGTCGGAGATCTTCTCGATCCGGTAATGGTGGTCTCCCAGCGCTGCGATCTGGGGTAGGTGGGTGATGCAGACGATCTGATGGTCCGCTGCGATGGACCGCAGTTTTTCTCCTACGACGCCCGCCGTAGCGCCGGAGATGCCAGCGTCGATCTCGTCGAAAATAAGAGTCGGAATATGGTCCAGACCTGCCAGGATGCGCTTCAGCCCCAGCATGATGCGGGACAGTTCGCCGCCCGAAGCGATCTTGGCCAGCGGTTTAAAGGTTTCTCCCTTGTTGGTGCGGATAAGAAATTCTACATTGTCGCTGCCGCGTTCCGAAGCTTCGGATGGCTCTACGGAGACGGAGAGGGCGGCGTCCTGGAAGTTCAGTTCCGCCAGTTCTTTATCCACAGCCTGCTGCAGATCTTTGGCAGCGCGCTTTCTTAACACGGACAGCCTCGCTGCGGAGGTCTCGTACTGTTCACAGTACAGTCTGCACTTGCTCTTTAGATCTTCCAGTTCCGCGTCAGCGTTCTCGATCGTGCGCAATTCCTTTTCTGCTTTCTCCCGGTAGGCGAAGACCGCATCCAGGCTGCCGCCGTATTTGCGCTTTAACCGGTCGATCAGATCGAGCCGCTCCATCTTTTCCTCCAGTTCTTCCGGGGAGAAACTGACGGAATCGCGCAGTCTGCGCAGATCTCTGCCCAGATCGTCCAGCGCGTAGTAGGCGTCGGAAAACTGCTGCGCCGCATCGGAAAGATCCTTGGAATAAGAGGAGATGCTCTCCAGGGAAGACAGGCAGCTGCTCAGTCTGCCGGATGCGCTGTCCTCGCTGTCGTACACCGCGTCGTAGACGTGGCTTAAGGTGTTATAGATCTCTTCGCTGTTCTGCATCAGGCGGATCTCATCTTCGAGCGCTTCATCTTCGCCTGCCGTAAGGCCTGCCGCCTCGATCTCCTGCAGTTCGTATCGCGTAAGATCTTTCTGCCGTTCGCTGTCCGCCAGCTCTTTCTCAAGAGCCTGCAGATCCGCTTTCGCTTTCGTCAGGTCGCGATAAAAACCGCAGACCATGCGGCGCACGTTCTGCGTTTCTTCTCCTGCGTACAGATCCAGCACTTCGATGTGATGATCCGTATTGAGCAGCGTCTGATTGTCGTATTGTCCGTGGATGTCCGCCACGTGGCGGCAAAGACGGTTGAGGAAGGAGAGGGGAACGATGGTACCGTTGACCCGGCACAGACTTTTGCTCCCGGAAGAGATCTCCCTGCGGATGATCAGAGGGTCATCCGCGGGAACGCCCGCCTCCTCCAGCAAATTGCCAACAGAAACAGCGTCCATGTCCGCCGTGAGCGTGATGGATGCTTTGTCCGCACCTGTGCGGATATAGTCGGTGTCGGCACGGCTTCCGAGAGCCATGGAGACAGCTTCGATGACGATCGATTTTCCTGCGCCGGTCTCGCCTGTGATGATGTTGAGACCGGGTTGCAGATCCAATTCCAGTTCTTTGATAATGGCAAAATCTTTGATAGAGATGTGTGAGATCATTTTATCCTTTATTTTGCAGTCATTTCGTTAAACTGGTCCATGAGGGCCGGTACGGCTTCCTTGGAGGAGATGACCATGAATATCGTGTTGTCTCCGGCAAGAGTACCGATGATTTCGGGGAAATTCGTCGTATCGATGGCTTCTGCAGCCGCATTGGCGCAGCCGCTCAAAGTCTTGATGACGATGATGTTCTCCGCCGCACTGATGCTGAGGATCGTCTCGCGCAGGATCTTGCGGAATCTTTCGCTGACGGGAGCATCTGTGGAGCGGTTCTGGGTGTAGCAGCTGCGGCCGGACGGACCGGCGTGTTTTACCAGCTGCAGTTCTTTGATGTCTCTGGATACGGTAGCCTGTGTTACGTTGAAGCCCGATTCACGCAATTTCTCAGCCAACCTTTCCTGAGTGTCGATCTCATGAGCGTTAATCAGCTCAAGGATCTTCTGGTGTCTTGCGTAACGCATCTTCTCCTCCTGACTGCATAAATATACAATAATACACATTAACTATAACATACCATGGCGGTCTTGCCAACTATACAAAGCATAGAAAATATGATAAAATCAAATGAATTCTGCAAAATCGCAAAAGAAAGGCGCTTTTCGGATGATCCGCATATTAGGAATAGACCCCGGTTACGCCATCATGGGCTGGGGGGTCATCGAAAAAAACGGAAACAGTTTTAAGCCCATCGCCTACGGATCGCTCACCACGGATAAGGACATGCCCATGCCCCAAAGGCTGAAAAGCCTGTACGCCGGGCTGATGGAGATCATGGCGGAGTACCAGCCGGAGGAGATGAGCATCGAGCAGCTCTACTTCAACGACAACGCGAAGACAGCGATCTTCGTCGGCCAGGCCAGGGGCGTCGCCATCCTTGCCGGGGTCAACAGCGGCCTTACGATCTACGAATACACGCCGCTGGAGATCAAGATGAACATCACCGGTTACGGCAGGGCGGACAAAAAGCAGATCCAGTTTATGGTGAAGACCATGCTGGGTCTGAAGGAAGTCCCCAAACCGGACGACACGGCGGACGCCATCGCGGCAGCCATCTGCCACGGCAGAAACGGCGACGCCAAGAAGAAACTGTTCGAGATGAGATAGACAGAAGAAAGGACGATATGCTTCACTATATCAAAGGGGTCATCACCGATACCATGCCCGGCATGGTGTGCATCGAAAACAACGGGATCGGCTACGAGGTCTACGTGCCGGAGACGAGCAGGGCGTATCTGACGCAGGACGGCGAGATCATTACGCTCTACACGGCGATGGTCGTGCGGGAGGACGACGTGAGCCTGTACGGGTTTACGGAGAAGGAAGCTCTCAACATGTTCCGTCTGCTGCAGACAGTGCCCGGCGTGGGTGCGAAGGCCGCTATGGCCATCCTGTCGGCGCTGTCGCTGCGGGATCTGAAGCGGGCCATCGCGTTTGAAGACGTAGGTTCCATCACGAGAGCCCAGGGCGTCGGCAAGAAGACCGCGCAGATGGTGGTGGTCAAACTGAAGGATAAGATGGGAGATGTTTCGGATCTCGATCTGCCGCAGGGCGCGCCGATGCCTTCCGTCGTTCCCGGCAGCAACAAGGAACAGGCGGTGTCTGCCCTCATGGCCCTGGGCTTTACGAAGGCGGAAGCCATGGCTTCGATGGCCGGCATCACCGACGAAGGCCTTACGACGCAGGAATACATTAAACTGGCATTAAGGAACCGATAATGGATACAGAAAACAGAGTGGTCGGCGCGAATCTGCAGGGCGACGAGGAACTGATGGAGCGGTCCATCCGCCCCAAACGCTTCGAGGATTACGTAGGACAGACCAATGTAACGGATAATTTAAAAGTGTACATCCAGGCGAGCAAGATGCGGGGAGAACCCCTGGACCACGTGCTCTTCTACGGTCCTCCGGGACTGGGCAAGACGACGCTGGCCGGCATCATCGCCGAAGAGATGGGTGTGGATCTTAGGATCACCTCCGGCCCTGCCATCGGAAGAGCGGGAGACCTGGCAGCCATCCTGACGAACCTTAACGAAGGGGACGTGCTGTTTATCGACGAGATCCACCGCCTTAACAGGGCCGTGGAAGAAGTGCTGTACTCCGCTATGGAGGACTTCGCGCTGGACATCGTAACGGGCAAGGGACCCGGTGCCAGCTCCATCCGCTTCGAACTGCCGCATTTTACCCTCATTGGCGCTACAACGAGGGCAGGCAGCCTGTCTGCGCCGCTGCGCGACCGGTTCGGCATCCTGGCGAAGTTCGAACTGTACAACGAGAACGAACTGGCGGCGATCATGCGCCGCACGGCCCGCATCCTCAACGTGGAGATCGACGAGGAATCCACGCGTATGCTGGCAGCAAGGTCACGCGGCACGCCCCGTGTGGCGAACCGCCTCCTGAAGCGAGTACGCGATTTCGCCCAGGTGCTGGGTACGGGAAAGATCGATCCGCCCATCGTGGAGAGCACGCTGCGGTCTTTAGGCATCGACGAACTGGGTCTGGAGGAACTGGACCGCCGCATCTTAAAACTCATCATCGAACAGTTCCAGGGCGGCCCCGTGGGCATCGATACCATCGCTGCCTCTCTGGGCGAGGAAAGAGTGACGATCGAGGACGCTTACGAGCCCTATCTGATGCAGGCAGGACTGCTGCACCGCACGCTGAAGGGCCGCATGGCATCCATCAACGCATACCGGCATCTGGGCCTGGACGTGCCCAAGAGCATGATGCCGGAAGAAGAACAACTGACGCTGGGAAAGTAAAGGATTGGGGGATCCGGACATGAAGAGACTGACAAAGACCATATGCATCGTTCTGGCGCTCTGCCTGATGGCTGCGGGACTCGTCTTCGCGGAGGGCGAAGAAGGGGAAACGGAAGACCCTGCCTCGCAGGCGGTCCGTTCGGACGACAGCACTTACCTGTGGATCGGCCTCCAGTACGGCAGCAGCGCCGTGGATAAGATCACGGTAAGGAGCGCAGACGGATTCCTGATCGTCAAGGGCAACAACAAGGGATGGACGGAGACCGATATCAAGACGTCCAGCACGACCCTGACGATCGTGCCCTCCGGGGGTCAGGCCACGGTCGTGGATGAAAACGGCGAAACGATCCTCGGCGGCATGGGCAACGGCGGCTACATTCTGATGAGCGCCGCGGAAGATCCGGAGGACCGGCTCATCACCATCAACGGCAGCCGTTACCGGGACGGCGCCACGGCGACGGTCACCGGCGGCAGGTTGAACGTCATCAACGTCATCGAACTCGAACACTACGTGCGGGGCGTCGTCGCCAACGAGATGGGCTATACCTATCCACTGGAGGCGCTCAAAGCCCAGGCGATCGCAGCCAGAAGCTACGGTTTTAAGTCTATCAACAAGCACAAGAACTACGGTTTCGACCTCTGCACCACCCAGGACTGCCAGGTGTACCGGGGCTATGTCTCCGAACACGACAGCACGGATCTGGCCTGCAGCCAGACGGAAGGGCAGGTGCTCACCTACGACGGAAAGATCGTCGAGACCTATTATTACGCCTACAGCGGCGGTGCCACTCTCAACAGCGAGGACGTGTGGATGAATGCCCTTGACTATTGCCGCGGCAAGGTGGACGAATACTATTCGGACTACCGCTGGGCCGTCCACTATACGATGGATGAGCTCACCCAGGAGATGGTGAACCGGGGCAAGAACATCGGCGAAGTGCAGAGCGTGCAGATCACGAAGCGCCATTCCACCGGCGCTGTGGCGGAGGTCACCTTTGTCGGAACGAAAGGTTCTGCAACGGTCACCAAGAGCACGATCCTGTCCGCCCTGGGCCTGAAATCCTTTATGTTCGCCATGAACGACGAGCAGTTCGTCTGGAACAAGGACGGCATGGCGACCGTGACGGACGCATCCGTAAGCGTCATCGGCGCCAGCGAACAGGACGATAATGTAAAGGATGTCTACGTGATCGGTGCGGACGGCGGCGTGTCTTCCGTTTCTGCGTCGGATCTGCGCATCTCCAACGGCACCATGGTCTCCATGCCCCAGGGCACGGTGAGCGCCGGATGGACGGATGACCCCGTCAGCAGCGACGTGGTCTACATCGCCGGCAGCGGCTGGGGCCACGGCGTCGGCATGCCGCAGACCAGCGCGCGCAACATGGCGGATCTGGGGTTCAACTGCGAACAGATCCTGAAATATTACTACGAAGGGACCGAGATCGGCGATATCGCCGATTTCCAATGATAAATGAACGTATCGGATTTTGATTATAACCTGCCGCAGGAGCTCATCGCCCAGCAGCCCAGCGAGACCCGGGACGGATGCCGGCTTTTGGTCATCCACAGGGACACGGGAGAACTGGAGCATAAGCACTTCTACGACGTGCTGGACTACGTGGAGCCCGGCGACTGCCTGGTGTTCAACGACTCCAAGGTGCTTCCTGCCAGACTGTTCGGCACGAAGGAAGGCACGGGTGCGAAGATCGAGTTTCTGCTGTCCAGAAGGCTGGAAGGGGACGTCTGGGAGACGCTCGTCCGGCCGGGACGTAGACTCCACCTCGGAGATACCGTTATTTTCGGCGAAAACGGCGATTTGCGGGCCGAAATCATCGGTCATGGGGATGAGGGGACCCGCCACGTAAAATTCTCTTATACGGGCGATTTTATGGCTCTGCTGGATAAGCTTGGCGCTATGCCGCTGCCGCCGTATATCGAGCGTGCTGCCGAGGATTCGGACAAGGACCGCTATCAGAACGTCTACGCGAAAGAATACGGCTCTGTCGCCTGCGCCACGGCAGGACTGCACTGGACACCAGAGCTCATCGCGAAGGCGGAGGCAAAGGGCGTTAAGATCGCCTACGTTACGCTGCATGTCGGCATCGGCACGTTCCGTCCGGTAAAGGTCGATAAGATCGAAGACCACCACATGCACTTCGAAGAGTATTCCGTGAGCGAAGAGGCTGCCCGGATCATCAACGAAGCGAAAGCCGCCGGCGGCCGCATCGTTTCCGTTGGCACAACCGCCTGCCGCACCATGGAGAGCGCAGCGGACGAAAACGGGGTGCTGCATGCGGGTTCCGGTTCCACGGGCATCTTTATCTATCCGGGATACCGGTTCAAGCTCATTGACCGGCTCATCACCAACTTCCATCTGCCGAAATCCACGCTCCTGATGCTGGTGTCGGCCCTCTACACCCGGGAGGGGATGCTGGCGGCCTACGAGGAAGCCGTCCGGGAACGCTACCGCTTTTTCTCCTATGGAGACGCCTGCTTTATTCTATGAAACACGCTGTAACATTCGATTTGTATAAGACCGACGACCGCACCCGTGCAAGGCGCGGTTGTTTGCATACGCCCCACGGCGACATCCAGACCCCGGTATTTATGCCGGTGGGCACCCAGGGCACGGTAAAGGCCATGAAGCCCGAGGATGTAAAGACCCTGGGCAAAGAGGGGGCACACATCATCCTGGGCAACACCTATCACCTGTATCTGCGGCCGGGTCACGAACTGGTGAAGAAGGCCGGAGGCCTGCACAAGTTCATGAACTGGGACCGGGCCATCCTGACGGATTCCGGCGGATTTCAGGTGTTTTCCCTCGGAAAACTGCGCAAGATCACGGAGGAGGGCGTACGCTTTTCCTCGTATATCGACGGCAGCAAGCACATGTTTACGCCGGAGAAGAGCATCGAGATCCAGAACGCGCTGGGCTCGGACATTATGATGGCCTTCGACGAATGCGCGCCGTATCCTGCGGACTGGCGCTATGTAAAGGATTCGCTGGAGCTTACGACCCGCTGGCTGGCCCGCTGCAAGGCGGCGCACCACGACTGGGAGCGCCAGAGCCTGTTCGGCATCATGCAGGGCGGCACCTACAAGGATCTGCGCTACGAAAGCGCCATGCAGGTGGTGGAGATGGATCTTCCGGGCTATTCCATCGGCGGCCTGTCCGTGGGTGAACCGAAGGAGATCATGTACGACGTGATGGACGACTGCGTGGAGCTGCTGCCCAAGGAAAAACCCCGCTATCTGATGGGCGTGGGGTCGCCGGACTGCCTGTTCGAAGGGGTGGAGCGCGGCATCGACATGTTCGACTGCGTGCTGCCGACCCGTCTGGCCCGCCACGGCACGGCGCTCACTTCTCACGGGGAAGTGAAGATCAAGAACGCGAAATATGCGGAAGATTTCGAACCGCTGGATCCGGAATGCGACTGCTACACCTGCCGCCACTATTCCAGAGCCTATCTGCGGCATCTGTTCCGGGAAAACGAGATGCTGTCGGCCATGCTTCTGTCCGAACACAATCTGCATTTCCTGGTGAGTACGATGGAGAAGATCCGCAAATCCATCGAGGAGGACCGCTTCCCGGAATACAAGAGAGAATTCTTTGCCAAATACGGAGAGTTTTAATGGATATCTGCCAAATCGCTGAAAAATGCGGCGGCTGCACCTATCAGGGCACCGCTTACGAACAACAGTTAAAGGAAAAAGAGGGGGCCGTTCGCGGCCTTCTTTCGTCTGCGGGGTTTGACCCGTCTATCTGCCAGTCCATCGAACCCTGTCCGGACGTCTACCGTTACCGCAACAAGATGGACTACACCTTCGGCGACGAAGTGAAGGACGGCCCGCTGCAGCTGGGGATGCACCGCAAGAAGCAGTTCATGTCTGTAGTCAACGCGGACGTGTGCCAGATCGTGCCGGAAGACTTCAACCGCCTGCTGGATGCGACGCTGCAGTTCTGCCGGGAGAAAGGGTACACGCATTACCACCGCAAGCGCCACGAAGGGCTGCTGCGGCAGCTGATCTTGCGGCGCGGTGTGCGTACGAAGCAGCTTCTTGTGAACATCGTGACCAGCGAAGGGCCGTTTGATGAGGCAGGTTACATAAATCTTGTTCTGTCTCTTTCTCTGGATCATCAAATCTGCGGCATCCTACATACGGTGGATGAAAGCTTGTCCGATGCCGTAAAGCCTTCAGAAATCAAGGTTTTATGGGGTTCGGGCCACTACGAGGAAGTCGTGCTGGACCTGAAGTTCGATGTGGGTCCGTTCTCGTTCTTCCAGACGAATGTACCCGCGGCGGAGCGTCTGTATCGCGATGCCATTTCCCTGATCGACGGCATCGAAGGCAAAACAGTCTACGATCTGTATTGCGGCACCGGCACCATTACGCAGGCCATGGCGACGAGGGCTGGACAGGTCTATGGTGTGGAGATCGTGGAGGAGGCGGTGGAAGCTGCCCGGGCGAGCGCCGCCCGCAACGGCCTGTCCAACTGCGAATTTCTCTGCGGCGATGTGCTGAAGGTTTTGGACGAGATGCCTGCAGAACCGGATGTGATCGTCGTTGACCCGCCCAGAGCCGGTATCCACCCCAAAGCCATGACGAAGATCTGCTCCTATGGGGTCAGCCAGATCGTCTATATCTCCTGCAATCCCAAGACGCTGGTGCAGAATCTGCAGACCGTGGTAGAGGCCGGATACGAGATCTCCTACCTGAAGCCCTATGATAATTTCCCGATGACCAGCCACATCGAGACGGTATGCCTTTTGTCCAAACTTTCCGGAGCGAAGAATCATATCACCGTGAAGATCGATATGGAAGAGATGGATGTGAGTGCTGCCGAGAGCAAAGCGACCTATCAGGAGATCCAGGAGTGGGTGCAGGGAAAATACGGATTTCATGTGACGAATCTGAATATCGCCCAGGTAAAGCGGAAACATGGGATCATAGAGCGGGAGAATTATAATAAGGCGAAATCGCTGGATACCCGGCAGCCTGTATGCCCGGAGGAGAAAGAGAGAGCTATTGAAGAAGCGATGAGGTACTTTCAGATGATATCCTCGTGAACTTGACTGTTCTGTTCCGGCTACTGACTGATTGTCCGGATCGTCACGGAAAATCATTGCTTTTGCGCCCCTTTTCATGCTACATTAAAAAGATGAAAGGAGAAGGTGAAGATGAAGAGAATAATATGCACATTACTGGCTGCTGTTTTGCTGCTTTCTCTGTCGGCCTGCGGAACCACGGACAGCGGAAAACAGACTGCCTCCGCATACCTCGATCAGGAAGGAGAGGCCACCGTCGAAGTGACTGTAGATCTGAGCAGCGGATGGTCTGTGGAATTTGTCAGAGGAGCGGTTTATCTTTATGACAGCGAGATCACCGAGACCAACGAAGGCATTGCTATGCTGGTTACCCTCGACAAGGAGGTTTATGAAGAAGATCTTGAGGATGCCATGGCAGATGAAAGCCATAAGGAAGCAGATGGAGGCATTTATTATACCTATTATGAGGATGAGATGGGCTACCTCACTTCCTTGAATGATTCCGCCTATGTGCTGATTACGGCAAACAAAGCGGATATCGAAGCAATCGTGGCAAGGTTTACGCTTTCCCTGGCAGATTAACGGAATCGTAAGGCGATTAACAAAACGAGGAAACTAGAACAATGAAGAAAATTACTTGCTTTATCCTGTGCATATTCATGCTGTTTACGATCGCAGCCTGCGGTAGTGAAAAGACGGCAAACAGTGCCGAGCAGCAGACTGCAGAACCGTCTGAAGCAGAGCAGGCGTCGTCCGACTGGACCCGCGAGGGCTATTTCCAGGATGAGAATGAGAATATGCTCTCTGTTACCTGGATGGAGGATGTTGACGAGCCTGGCTGGTATGTCGGTGTTGTGCTGGGCGAAGACTGGGTTGAGGACGCCTGGGGCGGCACTTTGCCGCAAGAAGGGAACACCCTTCACGGAACGCTTCCCTCTTCCGGCAGTAAGAGCGATTTGACGGTTACCATTTCTGAAGAAGGCGAAGACGGACTCCTTCTCGAGGTCGAAGGAGGAGAAACATATCATCTCACCGCAATGGAAGATATGACGGCCAGCATCATTGTGACGATCGGCACAGAAGGCTTTGGCATGATCGGTTATGAGCCGGGCGAGACCGTACCCGAACTTGATACCGACGAACCGTATCAGTCTGCGCAGGTCAATCTGGCGGAGCCGGAGACATACACCTTTGCAGCTGCGCCGGAAGAAGGCAATGTGTTTGTCAAGTGGACGAAGAACGGAGAGGATTACGCCACCGAGCCGGTCATCACCGTGCAGCTGGAAGAGAGCGCGTATTTTGTTGCCGTGTTTGAGGAAGAATCCAATTGACAGAACCCGGTCATGAACGTTAAAATTTCGAGGCGCGCTTGATTGATGATGGATCTGTCTAATAATTCTCCCGATCTTCCAAAATGATATTCAGCATCTGCCTCGGCGTTACGACATAGGGCTTTTCCGGGAAATGCCTGATATTGCCGGTCACCAGATAAGCATCCTCTTCTTTCCGTTCTTCCATGACGACTTCATAAAAGACTCTGTCTTTCGGATCGGGAAGTTCCATATCGAGTTCTTCTGCATCGACATAAAGCCCCCTTTGATGAAATGATGACAGGATGTCATCGATCAGATCTGAGGGGAGGTGGAACTTCGGGCGTGAGAGGACTTCCCGGTATTCCTTTTCAATCGCGTCATTCAGGACCGGTATGATCGGACCGTCGAATGCCAGGTCGATGATACTGCCCGGGACAGAGTGATACTTCAGCATCGCTGAAACGAGGACATTGGTATCGATTACTGCGTAGTATTTCATAGTCGGTTACTTCCTCGCTTCAGCTATTTCAGCGTTGATCTCATCCAATGACATATCGGAAATACCATACTCCTCGGCGATCCGGCTTGCTCTCTGCAAGGCGCGAATGCCGGGGTTTTGTTCTTCTTCCAGCTTCATACTGAAGGGGATCCCGTTTTCCTGATTCAGTCTGGACATGCACATCCGAAGGTATGCCGGAAGTGACAGTCCCAGCTTTTCAAGGATCTGAACGGATTTCAGCTTCTCCGTATCTTCTGTTCTGAATTGAACCAGTGTGCTTGCCATTTTCTTTACCTCCAATCGCAGTGAATGTGTCTTTTCCCAGATTCAGTATATCACATATAGGCATCAAATGCAATCAAATGATTACACAGATGCCAGCGATTGCGTTTTTGCAATTTTTCCTCCGTTCACTCCTCCCAAATCCCAATATCGCCCAATTTTTCAAGTCCGCCGGTTTTCCTCTGTATAAGACATCAGGATCAAGTATCCAAATAGAAATCCTTTATTTTAAGTATTTTACGAGCGTTTCACCTTCAGAGAGACTGATCTAAACTAAGTATGGACGTTTATGAATTGCATTTCCGCAATGAGTAGACGTCCATTTCTCATTGACAAACAGAAAACCTCTGCGTAAATTGTGTATGCAGGTTCGAAACATAATAAAAATTATAATTTCGGAAGTGGTACTATGAATTATATTGAAAGATCAGAATACATGCAGAGACTGCTTGACCTTAGATTATGAATAAGGAGTAAATGAAGAATGATGATGGCAATACTCTCCATGATCGCGAATGCTGCGTATCTTGTTATCCTGAATATAGCTTTCTATACGGATCGCGTAAAGATGCCGACAGGGGAGATACGGGAATGGCACCGCAGTCCTGTGACAAGGCTGAATCTTTCCGGTCAATCGTTCCTGTTTTATCTGCAGATCGTTCTTGCTGCGGTCAGTATCCTTACCAGTGTTCTCCTTTTGTTCGGAGTACGCAGCAGCATCATAAAAACGATCCAGCTGGTCAGCATGATAGGGTCTACGGTCATATTTGTTATTATCATGATCGTAACTGCCAATTCGCATGTTCATTATGTCTGAACCGGTATGAGATCTGCTCCCCCATGACCTCGGAAGAGCAGTACGCAGACGATCAGAACAAACCTCCCGCCCAAGCAGAAACTGAAGCTGCCTGGTCAGATCTTCTAAACGAAATTTGGCTCCTCTCCGCTGGCAAATGCGTCGGCGGCGGGGAGCCTTGTTTTATGCTTCGATATTTGAAATTTCAAATATAAAGTCTAAGCCACCATGTATGTGGGCTGGCCGAAGGGCTGGGCGGTATTCCGTCTGGCAAAGGAAGTCTGGAACGAAGAAGCATAATGAAAAAGATCATAATTCTATTTGCAGTCCTGATGATATTTACGATGCTTCTTGGCCTGACGGCCTCCGGAAGTGCATATTCAAATGGAGCTTCCGATATGCAGTCAACTGAGTTTCAGAATACATCAGAGGAAAACGGACTGAAGAGCATCGCGTTCTGCTGCATCTCTACGGGTGTTTTTATGTTCCCCAACAGGCGTGCAGCGGAGATAGCGGTAAAGACCGTAAGGGACTATCGCAGAGAAAACAACAGCAAGATCGAGGTAGTTTTTAATGTTTGGAAGGATGTCGATCGCGAGATCTACAGGCAGTTGCTCGGATAATATGGAAAGCTGAAAAAGGCGGCTTTCCTCTTGATTTTCTTCCACACGTGGAATATATTAAAGGCGGTTATAGGCAGCTAACCGCCTTCTGCCGCCATAACCTGCCTGGAGTATTTTTTTTGGCCAAGCGGTTAGCCAACGCTAACGCTAACGCTAACGCAAAGGATATCTTATGTTTATTAATGAGTATGGCGACAAGAATGATCCGCTCGTCCTGCTTCTGGCATCGATGATGGTATCAGGCAGGGTATCCCGACGTTCAGATCAAACTGGGTGAAGAACACATCCCCTGCGCTGTCGCGGTCATGAGGAAGAGATTAGATGAAAGTATATGAGTTTGGAGAAGAGCATACAAAAATTTTCGCTATGTTCCAATGCGCGGTCGAACCCTGGTGGGTGTTCAAAGCTTCCGCAGAGGAAATGGCGAAGGACTATCACGTGTATCTTTTTATTGCAGACGGTCACGATGGGCTCGGTACGGAATTCATCTCCCTTGAGAAGTATGCAAAGGACGCTGCGACGTATCTGAGGACCCATGGTGTCGACCGGGTAGATGCCATGTACGGCGTTTCCATGGGCGGTGCGGCGGTCATCCGCTTTTTGGCGACAGAGGACATTCCGGTGGAGAAGGCCATCATCGACGCCGGAATCACACCCTATCCTTATCCTAAATGGATCTGCCGGCTGATCTCCGTCAAGGACTGGATCATGATCATGCTGGCAACCCGGTCCCTTCGGATCATGAAACTGGCCTGCCCGCCGGAGCGCTGGACGCCTAAAGGAGAGGATCCGGAAGAACATTACCGGGCCTTGTTGAAATTCTATAAGCAGCATTACTCACCGCGAACGATCTACAACGTTTTCTGGTCTACAGATAACTATTCGATGCCCGATCCGGTCCCGCAAGTGAATACGAAGATCGAATATTGGTACGGCGAGGAAGAAAAGCGGGCAAGAGAGAAGGAACATGATATCGAGTTTGTCAGCCGGACTTATCCGCAGACGGTGTTCAGAGAATTCAAGGGCCTTGCTCACGCGGAGCTTGTGATGATGTTCCCTGAGCGCTTTGCCGCAGAGGTCAAAAGGTTTCTGGAGGAGTAAATATCATGAAAAACAAAGTGTTCAGAATAGATACTGACGGCTTTAACGGCGCGTGGTATCCCTGCGCAGCATCCAGCCGCAAAGGTATTATCCTGATGCTTGGCGACAGTTCTGAAGACCTTATGGCCAGATCCGGAGCCAGGTGGATGAATGAACAAGGCATCAATGTGATGGCTATGTCTCCGGATAAAAAGGATTACGGTCATCACAGCTATCCGCTGGAGCGTTTTGGGAAAGCAATAGAATTCATGAAAGCTCAGGGCTGCGAAAAGCTGGGAGTTGCAGGCGCGTCCACCACCGGTATGATGGCGCTTCTTGCAGCTTCATACTACCCGGAGCTGACGCTTACGATAGCCGTCTCCCCGCCGGATTTCGTGATGGAGGGATTCTACCGCGACGGCTTGGACGGCGCAGAGGAGCGCCCGGGTGACTACGAGTCCTCCGTAACCTGGCAGGGAAAACAGCTGCCGTTCCTTCCTTACGCGTACAGGCACCCCGAATACTGGCAAAAGATCCGGGAAGAGTCAAAAGCCGGGGGCGACAAAGTGGCGTCCAGAAAAATGTTCGATGAATCCGAGCGAAGGCATCCTGTGCAGGAGGAAGAACGGATCAAGGTCGAGAACATACGCGGGAAAGTAATTTTTATCGGCGCCGAGGACGATGTCCTCTGGGACACCTGCAGATACATACGCAGGATGGAAGAGAGGCTCGGCAGGCTCACGGGCGGCCCGGCCTTTGAAAGCTGGCTGTACGAGCACGGAACGCACTTCGCCTTTCCTGAGACTTTGCTGAAGAAGATGCTGCCTGTGGGCTCATCTCTTTTGGTATCGCTGATGTTCAAAGCCGGGAAAGAGCATCCGAAGGAGTGCAGGCAGACGAGGATAGATATAGATCAGAGAATGAAAAGGGCTTTGGCAAGCTGGTAGGCCAAGTCTGAAGGACCGCTTCCCATGAAATATTTTGAATTTGGTAAAGAGAATGAGGAATTGATGGTCCTTCTGCATGGCGGTGGGACCAGCTATCTCGGCGTTCTTCCCACAGCAAAGAAAATTGCGGAGAAATACCATGTCGTACTGCTTGCCTACGACGGCTTCAACCCGTCCGAACCGGAGGCGGAATTTCAGTCTTTGGCCTATGAGGCACAAGGTCTAGAAGATTATCTTATAGAGAATTACGGCGGCAAGGTGGATATCCTCTATGGCCTTTCCTACGGCTGCCGTACGTTGATGCAGGTGTTGGAGGACAATCGGCTGGAGATCACTACGACAATTGCCGACGGGATGTCTCTGCGGGATTATCCCGATATCAAAAGCGATTTTTGGAAAGAGGTCTATCTCTTTTTCTTTACAGGAACGTTCTTCGTTATCATGGGCAGAGCGGGAAAGCTGCGCAAACGGTTTCTGGCAAAGATCACGGGGCGAAGTTTTGAAGAAGCTGACCGGATCCTCTACACCAAGGCCAGCTGGAAAAGCTGGAAGAACCAGGATAAGTGCCTGATCGGTAAAAAGACCGATTACAGTGTTTTCAAAAATACCGATATGCATATCTGGTATGGGATCAAGGGAACCGTAGACAAAAAGCTTTCGGCTAATCTGGAAGAACTGAAAGCGAAGGGCTATCCCTTTACCTGTAAAATATTTGAGGACATGGGCCACGGCGGTCTGATCGGCGAAAACACGGAACGCTTTATCGAAGAGGTGGATGCTGTACACCTGCAATCGAAGGGAAAAACGGAGAAAAGAGTATGATAGGAGATATGATAAATGGAATTTGTTGAAATGGGGAAACAAGACGGAAAGACCCTTATGCTGCTGCCGGGGACGGCCTGTGACTATCAGACGAACTTTGCTGCGGTGCTGGACCGGTTGGGCGAGAAATATCACCTGATCTGCGTGAACTACGATGGTTTTGACGGCAGTGATTTGATCTTTCCGGACATCATCACGGTTACTGAAAAGATTGAAACATATATTCAGGATCATTTCGGAGGTCGCCTGAACGGCGCGATCGGCTCCTCCTTAGGAAGCACCTTTGTGGGGCAGCTGATCCAGCGGGAAAAGGTCCATCTCGATCACGGTATTTTCGGAAGCCCGGATCTGGACCAGAGCGGGAAATTCAGCGCCTGGCTCCAGTCAAAACTGGTCGTACCGCTTCTGACCAGCTTTACCAAGAGCGAAAAAAAGAAAGCAAAAACCAGAGAAAAGCTCAAGAACTTTTTTGAAATGGACGACGAGACAGCGGACCGGTTCATGGGCTGCTTTTCCAAATTCAACCCGGAGTCCATTAAAAACGAGTATTACACGGATCTGCTCACCTGGCTGAAGGACGATATCCACGTGGAGGGCACCCGGGTCCATTTCATTTATGCCAACAAGATGGGCGAGAAGTATCTGAATCGTTATAAGAAGTATTTCCGGGACCCGGAGATCCGGGAATTCGATATGCAGCATGAGCAATGGCTTTTCGGCGGAGAGCAGTACACCGCACCGGTGCTGCAGGCGATCGACGAGTTTATGGACCTACGCAGTTAACGGAGACTAATATAAACGGAGAATGGTCATGACCAGAAAAGAACAGATCAAAAGCGCCTACAGGCTGACGGGCAGCAATGCAAGCTTCTATGACGGGATGATGACGTATTCCACCTTCCTCGGCAAAGCCATCTGCCGGATCGTCTGGAACATGGACGGGGAAAAGAATCTCCGATATCTGGAGGCGGCGCTGTCCGGAATTCCGAAGGACTTCTCCGGAAAGCTTCTGGAAGTGCCTGTCGGGACCGGTGTCCTGACCATGCCGGTCTACCGGGACCTTCCGGACGCGGACATCACCTGTCTCGACTATTCGGAGAATATGATGGCTTCCGCGCAGGAAAAGGCGAAAGCATTAGGTTTGACAAACATCTCTTTCCTGCAGGGCGACGTCGGAGCATTGCCCTTTGAGGATGAAAGCTTCGATATCGTAATGTCGTTGAACGGCTTTCATGCTTTCCCGGACAAGGAAGCGGCCTACCGCGAAACCTTCCGCGTCCTGAAGCCGGGCGGGACCTTCTGCGGGTGCTTCTATGTGCAGGGCGGCCATAAACGGACCGACTGGTTTATCCGGCACCTTTATCAGCCGAAGGGCTTTTTCACCCCGCCTTATGAGACGGAGCAAAGCCTCCAGACCAGACTCTCCAGCCTATATAAGGAGGCGGAAGTCACAGCGGTGGAAGGCATCGGATGCTTTTGCTGCCGGAAATAAAGGAGATCTCGAAGCATGAAAGAAAAAGACTTGCCCATCGACCGCACAAAACACAAGGTCTATACGAAGAGTGCCAAAAAGTGCGTGCAGAAGCTGCTGCGCCGCTATTACGGCAAGCAGACAACGGCCTTCTACTCAGTGTGAGAAAGGAATCAAGATGATCATCCTGCAGCTTGCTTTGTATTGTGCCCTGTTCACGCTAATGGTGAAGGCCAGTGTGGGAAACAATGCGCTGAACGGTTTATATTTCTATCCCAAACCGGTTCAGGAAAAGGTTTATGAACTGGGCCTGACAGATCGGGAAACGGTCGCAAGGAAGCGGAAACGCTTTATGACAGCCTTTTTCGCAGTCATGGCGGCAGCTTTGATCCTGATCATCCGTGTCTGGAATGGGGTGCACAGTTTCCTTTCGGCATTTCTGCAGGCGCTTCTCTTCCTTGAAGTCATGAACTGGTACGACGGGATCGTGATCGACCGTCTCTGGGTCGGTCACAGCCGGTTCTGGATCATACCCGGCACGGAAGAAATCCCATTCGTACAAACCTGGCCTCAGGTCCTGAAGAAACGCGGGATCCTGACGCTGATCTGGATCGCCGGGGCGGCAGTTATAGCAGGAATCGTCATCCTGCTTCATTGAAAGGAGAAGTCAAATGAAACCGGATTATAAAAACTGGGTACCGAAGAGCATGGTGTATGGGCTGGCAGGGGGAACGCTTGCTGCTTTTGCTGCATTCCTTATACTTGGCGCGACGGGGATTATCCTTCACGGAACACCGAGGCTGGTCTGCGGGATTATTTTCGGGATCGGCACGCTGGTGCTGCTGTTTTTCACGGTCTGGATGGGTGCGCTGCACAAAACCTTCGATTACAACGGAAAGCGGAAGCTTTCGAAGACGATCATTGACGGCACGGCGAAATACGTAACGATCCCGGACGGCGGAATGGGGCTTGACGTGGGCTGCGGCAGCGGTGCGCTGACGATCGCCTCTGCGAAGCGGAATCCGAAAGCGACCATGGTGGGCTGCGATATCTGGTCCGGCGCGTACAAAGCGGTCTTTACGAAGAAGCGCTGCGAGGACAATGCGAAAGCCGAAGGCGTCACCAATGTCCGCTTTGAAGAAGGAAATGCGATCCGTCTGCCCTTTAAAGACGAAAGCTTCGATGCCGTCACCAGCAACTACGTTTATCACAACATCAGCGGACATGATAAACAGAAGCTCCTTCTGGAGACCCTGCGGGTATTGAAAAAGGGCGGCACCTTCGCGATCCATGACCTGATGAGCCCTGCGCGCTACGGTGATATGGATGCTTTTGTGAAGAAACTGAAAGCAGGGGGTTATGAAGAAGTGCGTCTGATCGACACAACAGACGGGACCTTTATGGGTAAAAAAGAAGCTTCCTGGCTGGGACTTGCGGGTTCGACGCTGCTTGTTGGAAAGAAATAGACAGTAATAACGCTTTCCGTGTCAACAGAATGAGAAAGCGTTTTTTACCGGCTGATAGTTAGTTAAAGCTAACCATTCCCGGAATATATTCTAAAAAATCAAAGAAAAGGAAGGTAGTTTATGAAAGAGAAGAAGAAAAGCGACCTGGCGGTGCTGCTCAGGTTTACAGGCAGCTATAAAGGCCTGACATTCCTGGGCCTTGGACTCTCCGCAGTTGCCATGGTGCTCGGGATGCTTCCGTACATCTGCATCTGGTTAGTGGCCCGGGACCTGATCGCGGTTGCGCCGAACTGGACAGAAGCCGCGGGTATTGCGAAATATGGCTGGATGGCCTTTGGCTTTGCCGTAGCAGGGATCGTTGTTTATTTCGCGGCACTCATGTGTACGCATCTGGCAGCCTTCCGGACGGCTTCCAATATCCGTAAGGCTGGAATGAAGCATTTGATGAAAACACCCTTAGGCTTCTTCGATTCCAATGCTTCCGGGCTTCTTCGAAATCGTCTGGACGGAGCAGCCTCCGAAACGGAAACTTTGCTTGCTCACAACCTGGCAGACATCGTCGGAACGGTGGCCATGTTTCTTGCCATGCTGGTACTGATGTTTGTTTTTGACTGGCGTATGGGGGCCTCCTGCCTGCTGGCAGCAGTTGTATCTGTCGTGGCCATGGCCACGATGATGGGCGGAAAAAATGCCGGACTCATGGCGGAATACCAGGCAGCCCAGGATGTAATGAGTAAAGCGGGTACGGAATATGTCCGCGGTATCCCCGTGGTCAAGGTGTTCCAGCAGACTGTATATTCCTTTAAGGCTTTTAAGCAAGCTATCGAAGATTACAGCGTAAAGGCAGAGCATTATCAGGCAGATGTCTGTAAGGTGCCCCAGTCCGTGAACCTGACCTTTACGGAAGGAGCCTTTGTCTTTTTGGTTCCGACGGCGCTCCTTCTGGCACCGGCAGCGCTTAACTCCGGCAGCTTTGCCGGGTTCGTTACCAACTTTGCTTTCTACGCGGTGTTTTCTGCCATCATCTCCACAGCGCTGGCAAAGATCATGTTTGCTGCCAGCGGCATGATGCTGGCCAGCACAGCTCTGGGAAGGATCAGCGAGGTCATGAGTGCGCCAGTCCTTAAGATTTCAGATAATCCCCAGGTTCCGAAAGACAACAGTGTGGAATTTAAAGATGTAAGCTTCACTTACGCCGGAGCAGAGATCCCTGCCCTTGATCATGTATCTTTCAAGGTGGAACCTGGACAGACGGTAGCCTTGGTCGGGCCTTCCGGCGGCGGTAAAACAACGGCAGCGAGCCTCATTCCCCGTTTCTGGGATGTCAGCTCCGGCAATGTTCTTGTGGGTGGTGTCGATGTCAGAGAGGCTGACCCGCACGTGCTGATGGATCAGGTGGCTTTTGTCTTCCAGAATAACCGTCTGTTCAAGACCAGCATTCTGGAAAATGTCAGGGCCTCCCGTCCGGAAGCGAGCCGTGAAGAGGTGCAGGCAGCGCTTACCGCAGCACAATGCGACGATATCCTTGAAAAGCTGCCGGACGGTATGGATACGGTCATCGGGACGGAAGGGACTTATCTGTCCGGTGGTGAACAGCAGCGTGTGGCACTGGCAAGAGCCATCCTGAAAGATGCGCCGATCGTTGTGCTGGATGAGGCAACCGCGTTTGCTGACCCTGAAAACGAAGCCATGATCCAGAAGGCCTTTGCGACGCTTACCAAAGGACGCACGGTCATCATGATCGCCCATCGACTGTCCACTGTCGTCGGCGCAGACAAGATCATCGTATTGGATAACGGAAAGGTCTCCGAGGAAGGAACCCATACAGAGCTGGTACAGGCAAACGGCCTGTATGCCCGGATGTGGAAAGAATATAATCAGGCAGTCAAATGGCGGATCTCGCAGGTGGATCCCACAGAGGCTGTATCCGTCAAAGAGGAGGTGCAGTAATGTTCGGAAAAGATTTTCAGCGTAAATACGCGCTTACCGATCAGGGCATAAAGAACACAAAACAGGGGACGGTCTTTACTGTGATCGTGAACCTTGTGGTCATGGGCGGAATGGGCATCCTATATTTCCTCATTACGAAGTTCATGGACACATTAACGACAGGTGCACCGCTTCCGAATGCCCTTCCCTTTATCCTGCTGGTGCTTGCCTTCGTGGTCCTTTCCCTGATCACACATATGCAGCAGTATCGCACGACCTATGGCCTGGTATACAGTGAAGTTAAAGCGGTCCGGATCAGCATTGCCGAGCGCTTAAGAAAGCTGCCCCTCGGCTATTTCGGGAAACGGGATCTTGCTGATCTGACAGAGACCATCATGGGCGATGTGAACCGGCTGGAGCATGTCTGGTCCCATTGCCTGGGATATTTGTATGGATCGTATATTTCTACTGCGATCATTGCCGTCGGACTCTTTATTTATAACTGGAAGCTTGCTATCGCCTGCCTGTGGGGCGTTCCAGTGGCTTTTGCTCTCCTTTTCGGAAGCCGCAAGCTGGCAAAGAAGAATTCAGAGGTCACAAAAGCAGCGGGTATCCGGGTGTCTGACGGCATTCAGGAAACCCTCGAAAACATCCGGGAGATCCGGGCTACAAACCAGGAGGAGCGGTTCCTGAATGAGTTGAACGCGAAGATCGATCACCACGAAAAGACCATGATCAAAGGTGAATTGTCCACCGGTATTTTTGTCAACGCAGCCAGCGTGATCATGCGCCTTGGTGTAGCGACAACGATACTGACAGGTACGAGTATGATCCTTTCCGGCCAGATCGATTTCATGCTGCTGTTTATGTTCCTGTTAGTGATCACCCGTGTCTATGCGCCTTTCGACCAGGCTCTGGCCCTGATCGCCGAGATGTTCATGTCTCAGGTTTCCGCCAGCCGTCTGATGGAGATCTACGATGCGAAGACCGCCGATGGATCCGACAGCTTTGCACCGGATGGACATGATATCGTCTTTGAAAATGTGAGCTTTGCTTACGACAATGAACAGGTCCTGCGTGGTGTAAGCTTTACAGCGAAAGAGGGCGAAGTGACCGCACTGGTCGGCCCTTCCGGCTCCGGCAAGAGCACCTGCGCCAGGCTTGCTGCAAGGCTTTGGGATATCGACAGCGGTACCATCCGTGTGGGTGGCGTGAACATAGCAGATATCGACCCGGAAACGCTGCTTACCGATTACTCCATGGTGTTCCAGGATGTAGTGCTCTTCGACGATACCGTAATGGAGAATATCCGTCTGGGCAAGCACGGTGCTTCCGATGAAGAGGTTCTGGCCGCCGCCAGAGCGGCCAACTGTGACGAGTTCGTAGAAAAACTTCCGCAGGGCTATGCTACGCCCATCGGAGAAAACGGAACAAAGCTCTCCGGAGGAGAACGCCAGCGGATCTCTATTGCCCGTGCACTTTTAAAGAATGCACCGATCGTGCTCCTGGATGAAGCGACGGCTTCTCTTGACGTAGAGAACGAGACTAAGGTGCAAGGCGCGCTGTCACGGCTGCTCTTAGGAAAAACGGTGCTGGTCATCGCCCACCGTATGCGTACTGTGGAAGCGGCGGATAAGATCGTTGTCCTTTCGGATGGTAAGGTGGCTGAAGAAGGAAGCCCGGCAGAACTCTTTGCAAAAGAAAACAGCCTTTTCAGACATATGACGCAGCTGCAGAATGCCAGCGCAGGCTGGAGCATCTGATGCTATGAAAAGAGCAACTCCTCCATATTTAACGAACGCGGCTGGAATTTAGATGACGTTTTTATTATAATAAGATCAGTTCATTAGTTTTAGGAGGCTTACCAATGGGAAACAGAATTCTGGTTGTCGACGATGCTGCTTTCGTGCGCATGACGCTTAAGAACATACTCATAAAAGGAGGGTATGAGATCGCCGGCGAAGCAGCGGATGGAAAAGCTGCCGTCGAAAAGTATAAAGAATTAAAGCCGGATCTCGTATTGCTAGATGTTACGATGCCCGGACTTGACGGCATCGGTGCGCTGAAGGAAATCATGGCTTTCGACCCGAATGCCGTCTGCATCATGTGTTCTGCTATGGGTCAGCAGAGCTTTGTTATCGATGCGATCCAGGCCGGAGCCAAAGATTTTATCGTGAAGCCATTTATGGGTGACCGTGTCCTGGAATCCGTCCGAAAATTTCTCAAATAAGATTAAGTGAAAGAACGATGCTGACGGTATGCAGGGAAGGATTCTCTGCTTACCGTCTTTTTTATTGCACCACAAGGCTGACCGCATTCGCAAAATCCGAATAAGTTATGATATACTACGCTTAAGCATAAAAATCTGATGCAGAAAACGGGGTAAATTTATGAATGATGTACAGGTCATTGAATTAAAGAAATCCATCCTGGAAGACAACGACGCGGATGCGGAACTTCTGAGAAACACGCTGAAGGCGCAGAAGACCTGCCTGATCAACCTGATGTCTTCTCCGGGAAGCGGCAAGACCGCGACGCTCCTGGCTCTCCGTAAGTATTTCAGCGGAAAACTGAAATGGGGTGTCATGGAGGCGGATATCGACAGCGACGTGGATGCAAAGACGATGAAGGAAGCCGGCATCCCTTCCGTGCAGCTGCATACAGGAGGCATGTGTCACCTGGATGCGGATATGACCCGCCAGGGCATCCGCGCGCTTACGTCAGAGGCCGGTCCTTTGGACATGATCGTGCTGGAGAACGTGGGCAATCTGGTATGTCCGGCGGAATTCGATACCGGCGCTGCCATCAATATGACGATCCTCAGCGTGCCGGAGGGCGACGATAAGCCGGCAAAGTATCCGCTGATGTACGAGACCTGCGACCTGCTGGTGATCAACAAGATCGACGCCTGTGCCGTGTTCGACTTCGACTTCGAAAAGGTGGAACGGGACGCGAAAGCCTGCAACGGTAATATCCGGATCTTCCCGGTCTCCGCTAAGACGGGAGAGGGGATCGAGGCCCTGGCGGAGGAACTGCTTGCACGGATCGCCGCGTGGAACGCATAGAACAGGATGGAAACGATGGAAAAAGTAAGAACGATCGAGATCAACGAATCCGTTTTTGCGGATAACGAACAGACCGCGCAGCAGATCCGACGGCGCATGACGGAGCAGGGGACCCTGTTCCTCAATTTCATGTCCTCTCCGGGAAGCGGCAAGACGACGCTGCTGACCGCGGTCATCAATAAACTGAAAGGTGAGATGAAGATCGGCCTGATGGACGTGGATATCCAGTCGACGCTGGATGCACAGCGGGCACAGGACAACACGGGCGTAAGGACGCTGCAGATCCACAACGGCGGGCTTTGTCACATCGATGCGGATATGACCGCCAGAGCTCTCGCGGAGTACGATGCCTCGGGGCTGGATCTGATGATCATGGAGAACATCGGCAACCTCGTGTGCCCGGCGGAATTCGACACCGGCGCCCATAAGAACATCACCATCCTCAGCGTGCCGGAAGGGGACGACAAACCCCTTAAGTACCCGCTGATGTATCAGGTGAGCGACGTGGTCCTGATCAACAAGATCGACACGGCCGCGTTCTTCGATTTCGATTTCGAAGCGGCGGAAAAACGCATCCTGGCCCTCAATCCGGATGCCGAGATCTTCCGGGTAAGCGCAAAGACAGGAGAGGGCATCGACGTCTTTTTAGACTGGATCCGCAGACAGGCTGCGTCCGTAAAGAGATAAGGAGCCTGCCGGATGATCTCAGAACGCACGTACCGCGCCATATACCGGCTGCTGGACAGGGTCAGCCCTCTGGACAGCGACTGCGGCCTGCTTTGCGGCGCCGCCTGCTGCACCTCCGCCTACGAAGACGGGGAGGAGATGGGCATCTTTCTGCTGCCAGGAGAAGAACAGCTCCACAGTCCGCAGGACGACTGGCTGGACTGGAGCGAGGAGTCCTCGGAAGACATGGGGTTTCCGGAATCCTGGCCGGAGAAGGTCTGTTTCGTTCACTGCAAAACACCGCCCCATTGTCCCCGGAAAAAGCGGCCCATCCAATGCCGCACGTTTCCTCTTGCACCGTATTTAAACAAGAAGGGCGAACTGTCGCTGATCTATAACGACATGGATCTGCCTTACCGGTGTCCTCTCATCGAGGAGGAGATGCCTCTAAACGATGACTTCGTCCAGGCGACGGAGACGGTATGGAAACACCTGATCCGGGACAGGCGCATTTACGATATGGTGAAGGAAGATTCGGAAGCGTGGGACGAATCCATCGCGCAGTTGGCGGAGCTCCTCGGCTTTTAGGGAAATCTCCGTTGACATACCATATCATGGATGATAATATATTTATAATAAGGTAATGTTTAACTGAATATGATTACGTCGGGAATCAAAGGCAAACCAGGCGAAAGCCTGCGACGCAAAGCTAAAGGGACTGTAAAATGTCAGCCAGCTGCATTCTTGTTACCGGATATGCGGAAACTTAGTGCAGCAAAAAACACTAAGTTTTTTGTTTTTTCGAATGACCCGGAGGAATTTTGTAATGCAGCAAATGGATGAAAAAACAGTACCCACGATGGAACACGCAACCGTTATGGAGGTGACGCACAAAGATGCGCTCACCGGTCTTCGCACGGGGGAATCCTGCCTTGCGATGCTGGATCAGTTAACGGAAGACATGCGCGAAGGGAAGAGAGACTTCGCCATCGCCATGATGGACGTCAACCGGACGCATTATATCAATCAGCTGTATGGAAAAGAAAAAGGCGACGAATATCTGCGGTCTTCCAGCGCGCTGATATGTTATACTTTTAAACACAGCCCCGTCTTCCGCTACGGCGGAGACGAGTTCCTTGCCGTGCTGAAAGGCAGCGACCTGGAAAACAGAGAAAAACGTCTGGATTACATGAACCGGGAGATGGCAAACATGCAGCTGGCCTTCGACGAGTGGAAGAAACTCTCCATCGCCGTAGGCATTGCGTGCTGCTCAGACGAAGATCAGACCGCCATGGAAGTGGTGGAACGGGCCCGCAAGGCCATGCGGGAGGATAAGGAAGATCTTTATGCCCGGCTATAAGGAGGCCTCATGAAGGTTTACAAAGGAAACATCATAACGGTAAACGAAAAGAACGATGTGGCGCGCTTCCTCGTGGAGGATGGCGGCCGCATCGTTTACGTCGGGGACGATCTTCCCGGCGAATTCCTGAAAGCACCCATGGAGGATCTGGGCGAAAAGGCTCTCATCCCCGCGTTCTGCGACACGCATCAACACTTCGCGTCGTTCTCGATCTTCAACGCCGGACTCAACGTCATGGAGGCGGAGTCCAACGAGGAGATCCTGAAGATGGCGAAGGATTTCTATCTGTGCTCCCGCTCCAAGACTCTCGTGGCGTTCGGCGCTTCGCCCTATTCCGTAAAAGAGGGAAGGCTGGTCTCCCGGCAGGAACTGGACAGCGTCTGCCCGGACAAGCCGTTCTTCATGGTGAAGTACGACGGCCACGCCTGCGTCGTCAACTCGAAGCTGCTGGAAGCGGTGGACGAAAAGTGCAGCAAGCTGCGCGGCTACCATCCGGATACCGGGGAGATGAATCAGGAAGCGTTCTTCGCCGTTTCTGACTATATCACGAACTCCGTGGCGATCCCGGAACTGGTGAAAAGCATGCAGAAGGCTGTGGATTTCGAGGCCTCCCGGGGCATCGGCATGGTGCATACCGTCTCCGGCGTGGGCTTCCCCGGCGATCTGGACATCAGTCTGGAGAAGTGGTTCGCCAAGTCCGTCAAGTCTGGGTTCCAGATCCGGGTATTCCCCCAGTCTTTGGACGTAAATGTCGCCCTCAAGCGCAAGCTGCCCCGCATCGGCGGGTGCTTCCAGTGCGCCCTGGACGGCTGTTTCGGGTCACAGGATGCGGCTTTATACGAGCCCTATGCGAATGATCCCTCCAACAAGGGCGTTCTCTATTACAGCGATGAAAAGGTGATCGAATTCTGCAAGGCAGCCAACCGCGCAGGACTGCAGATCGAGATGCACGCCATCGGCGACCGCGCGTTCGACCAGGCCTGCCGGGCGATCAAGGCAGCGCTGGACGACTTCCCCAGAGAAGATCACCGGCATGGCATCATCCACGCCTGCCTGACGACGGAGTGGGGCAGACACGTCTGCATGGACTATAACATCCAGCTCCCGATGCAGGTCGCCTTCGACAACTGGCGGCAGGAGCCGGCGGAATATACGGAAGCGATCCTGGGAAAAGAAAGAGCGGGCAGCCTGAACCCCATCCGTACCTTTAAGGATCTGGGCTGCATGGTCTCCTTCAGCTCCGACGGACCCTGCACGGCGCCCGATCCCATCGTCTGGCTGGATAAGGCGGTCAACTACAGCAATCCGGAAGAGCGCGTGAGCATTCAGGATGCGCTGCGCATGTCCACGTATAACGGATACTGGGCGACGTTCGACGAAAAGCAGAGAGGTTCTCTGGAAGGCGGCAAGATCGCGGATATGGTCGTGCTGTCGGAAAACCCCTACGAGATCCCGGCCGAACGGATCCGCGAATTAAAAGTCGAGCGCACCATCCTGGCCGGAAAACCTTACGCAAAACAAAAAGGCGGGTTTGTACCCACCATTTTGAAAGGCATCGCCGGAAACGGTAATTTCTAGGCGAGTTCAATCTGACATTCGATGTTCAGAGAACCGTCTTCCAGGAACGTCTGGAAGAGATAGATATTGTCTTCTTTGCAGCGCCGTATGGTGATCTCCGATCCCAGCGGCGCTTCTTTTGCAAAATGGATGCGCGCGGACCGCACCCAGTGGTGCTCATAATCGTAGAGCTCCGGGATAAGGTCGCACAGGATGTCCAGATAATAGGTGTTATTGATGTGACCGTTGCAGTCGCAGTCCCGCAGAGTGACCCTATGAATGCCCGCAGTTTCCATGGAATCCGCCGTTTCCTTGTCGATGTGGAGCTTCTTCTTGAAGAGGGGGACATAATCCCCATATCTGTAATTCGGGAAGGTGTCTGCGGTCATGCGCAGGATCTTGCGGGTCTCGGACTCCACCAGCGCCCAGTCGGAACTCCCGCGGGCGAGAACTGCGCCATCCTTTGCGATCTCGTAGCAGCGGTGGATAACGGCGCCTTTGGGGAGGACGGGCCAGGTGCTCGCCTGGATAGGCTCCTCCATCATGGGCGGCTGCAGGATCTCGATATCCATCCGCGATACCATGAGCGCTCTGCCGGAATCCAGCAGTTCGTCGTAGCTGGGGCCGAAGTGCGCCATGTTCCTTGTTGCCGTTTCGTTAAACTGTCTCAGTACGCCGCCGGCCGTCGCTCTTCTTGCGATGTCGGTGTTGTAGGCGTCCATGTATGTGTCTCTGGTGAATTTATAATCTTCCATTGGCTCTCTCTTTCTCGTTTCAGACGATTTATTATATCGGTTTGCAATGGACAACTCAACCACAGACTTGGTTTTTTATGAGGCAGAAGGTATAATAATATGCGAAAAGGAGATGCGTGTTATGGAAACGAAACGACTCATCCTCCGTCCTTCGGTCTTCGAGGATTGCGTGCGGTTTGCCGAGATGGAAGGTACCGCCGGCGTCCGCAAGGGTTTTACCATGAGCAAGGACTGGGATTACAATAAGATCGCGCCGGATTTCGTCAAGAAAAGTCTGGACGATACCTGCGAGCAGTGGACCATCGTGCTGAAGGAGACCGGAAAGATCATCGGCCGGGTCATCATCTGCGATATCAACGAGCACTACGATTCGCTGGATATCACCAGGATCTACATCGGCGAGGACGATCTGCGCGGCAAAGGGCTGGGCAGAGAGGCGCTCGAAGCGCTGCTTGCCTACAGTTTTAACGAGAAGCATATGGAAAGGGTCACCCTGGACTACGTGACCGGAAACGAAGCCTCGGATCTGTACCGCAGTGTCGGGTTTAAAGACGAAGGCAACGCCGTGCACTGCGGCAAAAAAGACGGCTACTACGTGGATCTGCACAAGATGGCGATCCTCAGCGGCGAGTATTACGGGAGAGAATAAGATAGTATGGCGAAAACGATAAACGCGACGGTCAAGTCGAGAGAAGAACAAGTCGTACACGGGCTCTGGGTCCGGTCCACGCTGAATTCCTCCGGTACGGAGTGGGAAAACCTGATGAGACTCTACTCCAAGCGTTCCGGGGATATGGGGATCCGTTTCGTCATCCGGGAAAATACCGATGAGAAGAGGGATTGCGACCTTTTCTGCGGCGGTTTGACCGGCGGAGAGGACATCAGCGATTTTACGATCCTGGCAGGAGAATACGTAAGCGTTACCGTAACGCCGAAATTCGGCCTGTTCTGGGGCTCCGCCATCGAGGAGGCGGAAGTCTACCTCCGGGACGAATGGCCGAAGCAGAGCGGCCGCAAGCTGGACGATTTCCACATGGAGATCCGGGACATGATGGGGAAGAAGCCCTCGCTGGAGATCCTGTACCGTCTGCTGCCGGAAGAATAGGGCTCGCCGCACCGGCAAAAACGGAGATATAGGACAAAACGTGTTGGTGAAAACCGCTGCAATCGTTGAAGTTTCAATGGTTGCAGCGGTTTTATCTTGTTTTGAACAAGATACAGGGTGGACAAAACGTGTTGGTGAAAATCCTCAAAT
>Ga0256404_1000317_pt1 | contig 124676 bp, 116 predicted proteins | sample RumenRJG_01DNA_FD_185990 | JGI IMG/M metagenome (GOLD analysis project Ga0256404, IMG submission 185990) | Bovine rumen microbial communities from Lethbridge, Alberta, Canada - RJG_01 | ecosystem: Host-associated > Mammals > Digestive system > Stomach > Rumen | place: Canada: Alberta... | reverse complement strand
TATCAAGAAAACATCGGCAAGACCACCATCAAGACCTTCTGCAATGATGCTAATGGCTATGCTCTATATGCTGTAGGCTATACTGGCGATACTATGACTGGAGATAATCATACTAAGCTTATAGGTTCTAGCACTGGCACTAATATCTCCACTGGCACCTACACTGCAGGTACTACGACTGATTCAGTCTGGTCTATGAAGCTATCATCAGTTACTGGTACCTATGCTCCTACTATTGCTAGTCCATACACTAACTACTCGGTCATCCCATCTTCCTTCACTAAAGTAGCATCATACAACCAAGGCACTGATGCCATAAATGGTACAGGCTCTAGCATAGAAACTACCTATGCAGCTTACGTTAGTAATACTCAATCAGCTGATACCTACACCGGCAAAGTCAAATATGTCCTAGTCCATCCTAATTCATTCACTGCAGGTAACTACTCAGTAGTCTATAAGCCTAATGGTGGTACTGGTACAGACGTTACTATAAGTAACATTGCTAACTACGAACCATACACCATAGCAGCGAGTACCTTCACTGCTCCAAGTGGCTATCAGTTCGCTGGCTGGTGTACTATCCAGAATAACACTCAGTCCCCACAAACTAGCTGTGCCGGCGGTACTCTTTACCAGCCAGACGACATAGCTACCAGCCTAGCTTCAGCTGGTGGGACGTTCAACCTATATGCTACTTGGAGTGATGTCTGTGCTGGATACGAAACTATGCAGGGACTAACTTCATCTAGCATTGCAACTATGTTACCGAGTACCGGTAGTACCGCTACAGTATGTGATGCTCGTGATGGCAATAAATACACTATTGCTAAACTCGCTGACAATAAAGTCTGGATGACTACTAACCTCAATATCGCTGGTGGTACCGAGCTGTCCTCTACCGACACAGACTTTGAATCTACCTATACCTTACCTACCACTAATGGCTGGACTACAAATAATGGTAAACTAGTCCTCCCAGCATCAAACAAATCTGGATTCGGTACAGACAACTATGCTTATGTCTATAACACTGGTAACGAGACCAGCACCTGTACTTCACCAGGCTGCTACTCCTACTACTCATGGGATGCTGCTACACTAGGTTCTGGTCGCTCTATCGCGGCAGAAAACACTGACGCACCATACAGTATCTGTCCAAAAGGTTGGAGGCTGCCAACATCCAGAACTACTTCCGCTACTAACTGGCAGACCGAATCAGATTTCTACGCACTCGCCCATCAATATGGTTTAGACAGTACCACATCTACTTCTGAGAGCGATAATGGTTTCTATACACAGGCTGGTCCTGGTACTGTGCCTAACTTCCTGCTCGGCGGGTACTACGCCGGCGGTTCGTTCTACAATGGAGGTAGCAGCGGCGGCTACTGGTCTGCTACTTCGTACTCCTCGAGCGCCAGCGCCCGCCGCCTCTACTTCAATTCGTCGTACGTCAGTTCCGCCAACAGCGACAGTCGCCGACGCGGGTTCAGTGTCCGCTGTATCTTCGGAGAGTAGTAGTTCTACCGGCGCCGTCTAGGCGCCGGCGGCTCGCTAGCTTCCTCCTCCCCTAATTCTCCATGAAGCACCCAAAGTCCAGGCAAGCTGGAACCTAATCCGAGCTATTCTTCAGCCCAACCCTATGGTATAATACAGGTGATATGGCTAACCGACGCAATCGTCTGTCACAGACTTACTCATTTGTCCCGCCCCGCTGCTGGGTCGGCGACACGCACAAGATTATTTATGATACCATCGAAGAAGCTGAGCTCGCCGCCAAGGTTGCCGCCTACGACCATGACATCCAGTCTCCGCTGAGGCCCTACAAATGCCCCTACGCCGACCATTACCATCTAAGTTCCGCGTAAGAGTTATGCTATAATTATATCAAAGGAGGATTATGGAACAGAAACAACTCGAATGGGACAAATACTTCATGGGTATTGCCGAGGCGGCGGCGACCAAGTCTAAAGACCCTTCGTCTAAGATGGGTTGCGTCATCGTTGATAGTAATAAGCGCGTCGTGTCACTCGGGTATAATGGCATGCTTCAGGGCGCCGATGAATCCAAGATGACCCTCACTGAACGCCCTATGAAGTACTATTTTGCGATTCATTCTGAGATGAACGCACTGATTTTCGCCAAACGCGACCTTACCGGCTGCACCGTATATAATCGGGTTGCCACTTGCGAGAACTGTCTCAAATATTGCCTCCAGGCTGGCGTCAAGCGATTTGTATACAAGGAGCTCCGCGTCCATTCTCACTCTACCGATCCCTCGAAATCCATGACCAACATCGATACTGATGAGGCTATCATTCGCCTCCTCTCTTCCGTCCCCGACGTTCAGACCTTGAACCTCACGAGTGGCAAGACATATATCGAGGATATTCTCGATTCCTATCCAGAGGACTCTGATGAGCGAATCCGCCTCGAAGCCTGGGTCTAGCAAGCACTACCACGCAATCGGTTCTATTCCATGTTGCATCAAATATTCATTGCACTTCGAAAAATGCCGACACCCAAAGAATCCATTATACGCCGACAGCGGTGACGGGTGCGCCGATTCCAGCACCAGATGTCGCGAAGTATCAACAAGCGATTTCTTGTTTCGTGCATCCCTTCCCCACAGCATGAACACCAGATGCGGTCGCTCACGATTCAGGTACTCAATGGTCGCCGTGGTAAAAATCTCCCAGCCTTTGCCACTGTGCGACTTTGGCCGATGCGCCTCCACCGTCAGCACGGTATTTAAGAGAAGCACCCCCTGCTTTTGCCACGCCCGCAAACTCCCCCGCGGGTTTGCATGCCGTCCAATATCGTCATCAATTTCCTTATAGATATTAATTAAAGACGGCGGTATCGGCTGCGAATTTGGCACCGAAAAAGCCAGTCCCTCCGCTGCCCCAGGCGTATGGTACGGATCCTGTCCTAATATCACCACCTTGACCTCAGCGAGATCCGTCGTAAACGCCGAAAACACCAACTGCTTCGGCGGAAAAATCGTCTTCTTCTCGTACTCTTGGTACAAAAACTCCGACAATTCCTTAAAATAGGGTTTTGCGAACTCTGACTGCAAAAACGGCTTCCAGCTTTCGTGCATATAACAATTATAATTCATTTTTATATTTTTCAAAAATGAATTATAATAAAGATATGGCAAAACTATATTTTCGTTATGGAGCAATGGGTTGTGGCAAGACCATGCAGCTTTTGCAAGTTGCGTTTAATTACGAGGAGCGCGGGCATAAAGTCTGCGTTATCAAGCCAGCTACTGACACTAAGCACGGCACCAAACTGTATACTCGCATCGGCCCCGAGCGCGAGACCGACTTCTGCTTCGATCGTGACACCGACCTTTATGACGAGATTTCGAGCAAATACCACGATGTCCACTGCGTTTTAGTTGACGAGTCGCAGTTCCTTACTCCAGCTCAGGCAGACCAGCTTATGCTCGTCACGATTAGGCTGGATATGCCAGTCATGGCATATGGACTTCGGCTCAACTTTCGTCGCGAAGATGGTGGCTTCGAAGGCGCCACCAGGCTGCTTCAGATCGCTCACGATATCGAAGAAATCAAGACTATCTGTGAATGTGGTCGCAAAGCCACACTCAACGCCAGATTTCTAGACGACCAACTCGTCGCCGACGGCCCAGATATCCTCATCGACGACGGCAAGACAAAGATCGAATACCGCGCCCTCTGCCCTTCATGCTATGAACGTTATTTGACGGGTGACCGAAGCTCCTTTTTCGAAGGGCCTAAGACTCGGGCGAGCGCCCTGGAGCGGCCCGAGAAAAAGGAGTTCGGGCAGGACCCGTCAAATAAGGAGGCGAAGTAATGTATATAGTGATAGAGGGCCAAGACGGCACCGGAAAGGATACCCAGGCTAAGAAATTAAAAGAGTTTTTCGAATCACAAGGCAAAACCGTTGTCGCTTACGCCGAATCCGGTACGGCGAGCGAAGATGAGTTCATTTCCGAAATCGCTAGGTTAAACTACGGCTCTAAGCAAGACATCGGCTATAAAACTCGCGTTTTGCTCTTTCTCGTTAATCGCTACGAGCAATGGCGAAAGCTTGCCGAGCCAGCCTTAAAAAACGGCGATATCGTAATTACGACCAGGAATTGGTTTTCAACTTTAATCTACGAAGGCTACGGCGCCGGCGTTAGTAAATCTTTTATTACGAAACTTCATAAAACCGTCATGCCGGAATACTACTTTAAGCCCGATAAGATAATTTTACTAACTCTGCCCGAAGAAGAGCAGTTGAAACGTCTTAATACGCAAACCGACAAAAAATGGGATCGAAAACAAGAGTTTTGGAAATCCAAAGGTGGAGAATTCCAAAGAAAAATCAACACCGCCTACCTAAAAATCGCCAAAGAATATAATATCAAAACCATTGATGCTTCCGGTACTATAGACGAAGTGTTCCAAGCGATTAAAGATTGTATTTTACCGCCGAGATAAATACAATTTTAATCGCTAGGCAATTTATTTAATTCTCTGCAAACTGCGAATTATAGAGCTCCGCATAGAATCCGCCAGCTTTCAAAAGCGATTCGTGATTCCCTTGCTCAACAATATTCCCGTCCCGCATGACGAGAATCAAATCCGAATTTCGAATCGTCGACAGCCGGTGCGCAATCACGAACGAAGTTCGTCCACGAGTTAATCTCTCAAACGAATCTTGGATAAGCTGCTCCGTACGCGTATCTACGTTAGACGTCGCCTCATCAAGTATCATCATCGGCGGATTTGCCACCATCGCGCGTGCAATAGTAAGCAGCTGTTTTTCTCCAGCCGAAATATTATCAGAATCCTCCGAAATCTCCGATTTGTATCCTTTCGGCAGAGCTTCTATGATGTGCTCTACATTCGATACTTTTGCTGCGCGTTTTACATCCTCGAGTTTTGCACGCGTATTGCCATAACGCAGGTTCTCCTCCACTGTGCCGGAAAAAAGCCAAGTATCCTGCAGCACCATCCCGAACATCCGTCTCACATCCGACCGCTTCATTTCGCGCGTCGGCACGCCATCAATCGTAATATACCCCGAATCCGGCTCATAGAACCGCATCAGCAGATTGATCAGGGTGGTTTTCCCCGCCCCAGTCGGTCCGACAATCGCCACCTTCATCCCCGGCTCTACCTTCACGGAAAAGTCGCGAATAATCGGACGATCCTTCAGATAGCTAAAGTTGACATTATGGAACTCTACTTCGCCCCGTACTGTATCTAGTGTGCGTGCCGGCAACACGTCTGGTTCTTCCTCCGGTTCATTTAAGAATTCAAACACGCGTTCGCTCGCGGCTAGTAACGACTGCAATGTTGAGGTGGTCGAAGCTATTTCTGTAATTGGCCGGTTAAACCTCGATACATACTGGATGAAAGCCTGTATATCACCAATCGTAATCCTCCCCTGTACTACGAATACGCCGCCCAGCGCGCATACGGCCACATAGCCCAAATTTGTAAAAATATGAGTTACCGGGAATGATAATGACGAGAAAATCTGTGCTTTTCGTGCCACGACTGTTAGCTTCTCGTTTGTCTTATCGAAATCCTCTAATGCCGCTCCTTCATAAGAGTTAGACTTAATTACAATCTCGCCCGAATAATCTTCTTCAATCTTACTATTGAGTACACCCAGTGTATTTTGTTGTTCACGGAAATATTTTTGTGCGTACTTCATGATTTTCCCTACCACAAATACCGATACCGGCACCACTACAAAAGATATTAGTGACAACGGCACAGATATTGTCAACATAATTATCATCACCCCCACTAAGGTAGTTAGCGACATTGATATATCCGCAATCTCTTGCGACATCGATGTGGTCAGCACATCAACATCATTCGCCATCCGCGACAAAGTATCGCCGTATTTATGCTTATCAAAATATGAAATCGGCAACCGAAAAATCTTATTCAAGATTTTCTCGCGAAGCTCTTTGGTGTATTTTGCTGATACTACCGCAAGTATATAGGCCTGACCATATCCGAGCGCAGCCGAAGCACAGAATAGCACAATTGTAAGAATCGCTTTTCCACCCAGAGCCGTCCAATCCAGCTCAGGGTAGCTCTCCACTGCAATCGTGGTCATGTCACCGAGGATCTTCGGGATGAATAGCCCCAGTATTGCTGACGCAACAGTTAGTAGTATCGAAATTACTATCGGCACCCGATACCCCTTGATAGACTTTAAGAATACCCTAAAAGACTTCATCATACCCGCGCCGCCTTTCTTAATTCTGTTGCGTATTCCTTGTCAGAGAATTGTGATTTTACAATTTCCTGATACACCTTGCAATTTTTCAGGAGTCCCAGATGCTTCCCTTTGCCCACGACTTTACCATTATCTAGTACTATAATCTGGTCAGCATCCTTAATGGTGGAGACGCGCTGCGCCACAATTAGCACTACGGCATTGTCGGTCACTTTCTTCAGGGCTTCCCGTAGCTTCGCGTCAGTCTTCATATCTAGCGCCGAGAACGCATCATCGAATATAAAGATATCCGGGTTCTTGCATATCGCTCGTGCTATTGATAGCCGTTGCTTCTGTCCGCCAGACACATTTGTACCACCCTGCGCAATATGTGAATTATACTTATCGGGTAATTTCTCTATAAAATTCTCCGCCTGTGCGATTCTCGCCGCTGTATGTACTTGCTTGTCTGAGGCATTCGGAGCCCCAAATCTAATATTGGATTTAATTGTTCCAGAGAATAATACTCCACGCTGTGGCACGAATCCAATTCTCCCGATCAGATCATCTCGCGCGTAATCTTTTACCGGCAATCCATTCACCAGTACCTCCCCGCTCGTCGCTTCGTAGAATCGCGGCACCAGGTTAATCAGCGTAGATTTCCCTGAGCCAGTGGAACCAATAAATGCCGTCGTCTCGCCAGCCATCGTCTTAAACGAGATTCCGTCTAATACTTTTTCGGCCGCGCCGGGATAAGAAAAATCCACATTACGGAATTCCACCGAAGCCACCTTTTCTGGTACTCCACCAGTTTTCGTCTTCCAATCAATTCGTGGCAGTTTGCCTAGCACTTCATTGATACGATGCGCCGACACATTAGCCCGCGGCAGCATTACGAATAACACCGACATCATTAGAAACGACATCATTACGAAAGTCGCATACTGTGCAAACGCCGTCATATTGCCAAGATATGCAAAATCTTTCGTCAGTAGAGAAATTCCTATCCATGAACACAGCAACGTCGTGCCATTGAATATTATATTAATCAATGGGTTTTGCAGTTCCAGAATTCTGTCAATGAAAATCAATAATTTCGTTAATGCATCATTTGTTGTATTGAACTTTTCCTTCTCTACTTTCTCATTGTCAAAAGCCCGCACTACGCGCAGTCCGGTCAAGTTTTCCCGTGTAATTAAGGTCACTTTATCGACCAGATTCTGGAATATCTTAAACTTTGGTACCACTAGAGACATAATCATAATTACTGAACCCAGAATTGCAACCACGCCGACGACGATAATCCAGCTCATGTCTGGGGCCGTCTGGATTGCCATAATAATCGATATTACTAAGAATAGCGGTGCCCTCAGCATCATGGATAGCATCATGATTGTCACCGATTGTACCTGATTAACATCGTTCGTAGTACGCGTCAGCAATGAAGCCGTACTAAAATCCTTAATATCCAGCAGATTCATATTTATTATCTTTATAAATATCTCGCGCCGAATGTCCCGTGCATAACCCGTCCCAATTCGTGCCGCAAATATGCTAGATATCAGTGAAGCTGCCGCCGATACCACCGCCAACCCTATCATCAGCAAGCCAATCATCCAGATATAGCCTGTATCACCAGCCACAATGCCTTTATTGATAATGTCGGCCATCAACGCTGGGAGTTGCAATGTAGTATATACTTGCACCGCAGTAGTAGTAACTAATACTATAACCTGCCACCAATACGGCTTTAAGAATCGAAACAATTTTAACATATCACCCTATTCTACCACGTTTTTTCTCAAAATGCATTACCGCGTATATAATCAACCCCATTATAATATACACATAATACGAGAAGAATCTCCACACTAGCATCGCCCAGAATACATATCCTGTCGAAAGAGCCGAGAACACCAGGAAGAACGTCCCCTCTGCTGCCCCGGAGTTTCCTGGAGTTGGGATAAAATACACCGCCGACATCACCGCCACCGTCGTTCCGAAACATTCCCAGAAATTCACACCCCCGCCAAATGCCGTCAACACAAAGAATGGTATCGACGCAATCAATATATTATATATAAGTGATATGAATATTACTTGTGCAAATAGCCCTTTTGACTTTAATATCATCTTCACTGCGCGGGCGTATTCTGATATTTCGTCCTCGACTTTATTTAAAGTTTCATCGCGATTCTTGACTATGTGAATTTTTGCAAGCATCTTCACCACGAACTTAATAAATTTCGTTACTGTTTTGGGAAATAAAAATGTCCCAGCCACCATTACCGGCCAGAAAGCAAAGAATAAAAGTCCAAACCAAGCTGTCACGTATAATACTGAATTCCCTTTTGCCACCCCGCCGCACAGAAAACATATCAGAGCAATTATAATAAAAGCGATCTGTATCGATATCATCCCAAAAATCGGAATTGACGTAGAGGCACCTTTGGCTAGTCCACTATTCTTACGCATATAATATATTTGGAACGGCTGTCCTCCTACTGCTGCCGGCGTCACATTGTCGTAGTATCGCCCCAGTAGCACTACCCTTCGTGCTACTTTCCAATCGTTTTGCCAGCCATGCTCTTTCGTCCGCTTCATCCGGCGCATCATCAGTACATATTTATAAATATCGATTATTACTGCTACTAAGAAACACAATACTGCTGGTACCAGCCACCAGCTATTTATCTGCACTTCAGAAAGCTGAGCTGCGTTTTCCGAGTTTCCAAACTCGGTAAAACCCGCCGCTGCAACTACTACTATATTAAGCAGTATAAACAATACAACTAGCAATACCTTCTTCCACTTTTTCTTTTTGTTTTCTGTCATTTTATTCTCGTGCTGCTTTTATATTAGGATACTCCTCCATCAATACGCGCACACAGCCCGCAATCGGTACTGCAATAATTGCTCCGAGCAGTCCAAACATATACATACCTATTACAATTGCTATCAAAATCATCACTGCTGGAAGGTTTAGCGCATTGCCTTGAATCTTCGGGGCGATAATGTTGTTTTCGATCTGTGCATACACAATATATATAATTGCAAATATTAACGCAGCTAAGGGGCTTGAGAAGAATAGAAGTAAAGTCACCAGCGTACCACCGATAAACTGCCCGAACATCGGAATCATATAGAATGCCATTGTTGTCATCCCCATTGGCACCGCCAGGCTAGAGGAAAAACCAAGAATCAATGATAATATAAACACAATCGCCATCGAAGCACAGCCATCCAGGATCGCCACTATTACTTGACGAGACACATAAGTGGACACTACGTCTGCCATTCGTGACACCACACGCTTCGCTACTGCCACTGGCTTCTTGTCGCGTTCACCCGAGCCAACACTTTTCCAGAATGATTCCGCCAACGCTGGACCTTCGAGCAGGAATAATAATGTCAATACGAGCACGAGCACGATTTTCATAATAGTATCCGCCACCCCGCTCACACTTGACACTAAATTATTGCCAAGCACACCCAGCAGGTTGTTTGATAACGCCGTTAATGAGTTGATAATCTCGTCGCGTAGATTGTCTATTCCGATCATTTTGCCGAGATTATTTACTCCTTCCCATCCACCAAAGGTATTCTCGAACGTATCCGGAAAATGCTGCACGAACTTCGCCGTCTCATTCACGACGACCGGTCCCACAATCGCCACAATCGCACCAATTATTAACACTACAATCAAATACGCCAGCACTGCCGAGGCTGTCTGGTGCTTCTTGTCCTTACCAAAATATTTCGTGAAGAAATTGTTTACTTTCCGTACCAATGGTTTCAATGCCAGAGCCAAGAATATTGATATCCCGACTATTACTAGTCCAGTTACCGCCTTATATAGGAATAATAATATTCCAGCAATCACCAACGGTACCAACCAGAATTTCATAAACGTTCGGGTGTCTGTTTCAATTTGTTTAGACATAAACCTCCTTATACTTATATTGTATCACACATTTACACGCATCGGGCAATTTAATCACTTATATCTATATTTCATCGTATCCGCTTCCCCACCATGTTGTCGACTGACTCCCGAATGAGCTCAATGCCGGATTTAATAATATATATTGATACTAGCACACCAGCGTAAGCTTCGATATTTACGCCAAAAAGCATATATATCACGCATCAGCACATTTGCACGAATCCAGGTTATAGTATATAATATATGATATGTCAAAATCAAAAGTCCTCATGCACACTTGCTGTGCGCCCTGCAGTGTATATTGTGTCGATTCCCTGCGGACCGAAGACATCGAGCCGACGCTTTTTTGGTATAATCCCAACATTCACCCCTACATGGAGTACAAAGCTCGTCGTGATTGTCTGAAAGATTATGCTGCGCGTGTAGGTGCCGAGCTTATTGTCAAGGAGGATTACGGTCTCGATGAATTCTGTCGCAATGTCGTCTCGGACATTTCGAATCGTTGTGTGAATTATTGCTATCCTAAGCGGCTTGGCGAAGCCGTACGTTACGCCGCCGAGCACGGCTATGATGCCTTCACTACTACTCTACTCGTATCCCCCTACCAGAAACATGATGAAATCATCAAAATCTGCGAAGAACTCTCGCGACTCTCGGGCATCGAATTTCTCTACCGCGACTTCCGCATTGGTTTTCGTGAAGGTCAAGCCAAAGCCCGCGAACTCGGGCTATATCTGCAAAAATATTGCGGATGTATCTTCTCTGAGGAGGAACGCTACCGCAAGCAAATCCTCCGCGACACAGCTCGTTAACTCAGGCCAAACACTATATCTAGCGCGCTACATCTAGTACTTTTATCTAGCGTAATACCGTGCTAGGAAATCGCGTTTATATGCGGCAAAAGTTTCATCCAGTAGGCTTTCGCGAATCATATCGACGGTGTGCACGACGAAATGTTCGTTGTGAATCGAAGCTAGCACTTTTGCAGTAATCTCATCAGTTTTGAATAAATGATGCAGATACGCACGAGTATGATTTTTGCAACATTCACAGTCGCATTCATCCATGAGGGGCGTGAAGTCATGTTTGTATTTAGCATTCTTGATATTGATACGTCCATCAAGAGTATAAAGCGAACCGTTTCGCGCCATCCTCGTCGGCCCGACGCAGTCGAACGTGTCACAGCCATATTCCGCTCCCACAAACAAATCAATCGGCTCCTGCCCCATTCCAAGAAGATGCCGGGGCTTATTTTCCGGCAAAATCACATTTACGGTCTTTAACATCTCATCCATCCCTTCTGCTGTAAATACCCCACCAATCCCAAATCCATCAACTTCCTTCGAAGCGCAATACTTCGCTGATTCCGCCCGCAAATCCAGGAACGTCCCGCCCTGAACCACGGCGTAAAGGAATTGGGGCAAGGCGCGTTGATAACCATCTGTTCGAGCGCTTTCTAAGCGCAAGTGCTCTGCTACGCAGCGGTCCAGCCATCTATGCGTTCTTTCCATTGCATGCTTCATATCTTCGTAATCTTCCGACTTCGCGAGATGATCAAACGCCATATGAATATCGGCGCCAATCGCCCACTGCGCCCGCATCGATGACTCCGGTGTTATCTCAAAATTCGCCCCATCGATATGCGACTTGAATTTTACACCATCCTCACTGATTTTCACATCCGGCAAAGAAAAAATCTGGAATCCCCCCGAATCCGTAAAAGTCGGTCCATGCCAACTGCTAAATTCTGCAAGTCCCCCCGCTTCCTTGATTAGCTCCACTCCAGGCCTCAGGATTAAGTGGTAAGTGTTTGCAAGGATAGCCTGACTCCCCAGTTCACACATCTCTTTCATGGTCAGAGCTTTAACCGTTGCCCTGGTCGCCGCACCGACAAACGCTGGAGTTTTAATATCGCCGTGCGGAGTATGAATTACTCCGACCCGCGCTAGTCCAGCCCTTTTCTCTATATCAAATTTCAACATATCAACATTGAATCTCCATAGCTTAAGAAATTGTATTTTTCCTCGACCGCGTGATTATAAGCGTTATGTAAATTCTCCCAACCCGCAAACGCCGCCGCAAGCATTAAGACTGTTGACTTCGGTGCATGGAAATTCGTAATCAACGCATCGACCAACTTGAACTCGAACCCCGGATAAATAAAGATATCATCCTCCCCGCTCGTCTTCCCCGTCTTCGCATAATATTCAAGCGTCCTCGCTACCGTAGTCCCAAGCGCTACTATTCTCCGAGCGGGTCCTGCCGGACATTCTCCCTCCCCAAAATTTTTGCTTCGCAAAACATTTTGGGGGCCCCTTCCATGTCCGTCACCCGCTCGTGCAACACTCTCAATCGCTTCTAAAGTATCCTCTGGGATGTTGAACCATTCCGAATGCATTTTGTGTTCTTCGATTCTGTCCGTCCGAATCGGCAAGAAAGTTCCCAGTCCGACGTGAAGTGTCAGATATTTAATAATCACACCTTTTTTCTTTAATTTTTCTAATAATTCTTCCGTCATATTTAGCGATGCGGTCGGCGCAGCGGCCGAACCCATATTCTTCGCCCAAACCGTCTGATAGCGTTTCTTATCGTCATCCGTCGCGTCGCGATGTAGATACGGCGGCAAAGGCACCGTCCCGTATTTTTCGGCCAACTCCGCAAGAGGAGTCTCCGATTCCACCTCCGCGATACCATTACCCTCGAGGTGCTTGACGATTATAGAGCATCCAGAAATGGTTTGCTGAGGAATCTGTCGGAGGTTACGACCGAGACAGAAGGAGCGCGCCCCCCGTAACGACGGGCGGGCGCGACTCCGTGTCCGAAGCGAACCATTTTGGATGCTATGTATAGGCGTCAATTGGTCGCCTTCGTGGAGTTTTCCTCGATACATAACTCTTTGCGGCTCGTCGCCGTGTTTCTCGAGGACGACCAGTTCTCTTTTTCGTCCATCCGGCAGCGTACAGAAAATCCGTGACTGCATCACGCGCGTATCATTCAGAATCAACACGTCTCCCGGATTCAAAAACTCGTCCAAATTCCGATAGTAAGAATCTTTCGTTTCGCCATTTCTACGATTCAATACCAAAAGCCGCGTCGTCCCTCGCTCCTCCGGCGGGAACTTCGCAATCCGCTCTTCTGGCAAATCATAATTATAATCAGACACCAACATATTTACATATTATAACACATTTCTCGAATTTTAACGTCCCACTCTGCCGCCTACGAGTTGTAATACCAGATGGCCCCATCCGGCGTGTCATTAAGGGCAATGCCGTCAGCTAGTAGCTTGCCCCGTATCCTGTCCGACTCTGTATAATCCTTTGCCTCGCGTGCTTTCTGCCGTGCCGTAATTAACGCGTAGATTTCTTCCGATACATCAGGCGTATCTTTAATCAATCGTAGTCCAAACAGCTCGTCCACCCGTCGCCAATCATTCAGCGTCAACTTCGAAGAGTCAATCACTGCAAACGCCTCCGACGAATTTAGATTATTATTAACCGCAGAAAGAACCTTATCAAAAACATCATCATCGTTCGGCAGCGAACGCGCGACAGGATCCGCTGATTGATATAATGAAGCAATACGACTCCGCCAATTCAGCCGGCGACTTTTCGCCGCTGCAAGCGATTCAAAAGTAAAATTCCGCGTCCCCTGGTAGTGCCCTGATAAGAGCCACATTTTATAGTCCATCGGCGAGAACCCTTGCTCCCGTAAATCCTCCAGGGTGTAAGTATTCCCCAGCGATTTCGAGATTTTCTGCCCCTCTATCGTGATAAAGTCACAATGCAGCCATACACGCGCTAATTCGTGTCCATATGCTGCATATGACTGGGCAATCTCATTGGTATGGTGGACTGGGACGTGGTCAATTCCCCCGGTATGAATATCGATTGGCTCACCCAGCTCTTCATGAATAATTGTCGAACACTCCAGGTGCCACCCCGGATACCCCGGTCGTCCCAGGTAATCCCATCTCATTTCATGCTTTTCTCCAGGCTGGATAAACTTCCACACCGCAAAATCACTCACCCCACGCTTCTCACTTGAGAATCCTATCCTCGCTCCGGCTTGCAATCCAGCAAGGTCAAGCCTCGCAAAATCAGCGTAAGCCTCGAATTTTGCCGTATCAAAATACACTCCATCCGTCGTCTCGTAGGTAAACCCATGTTCCGTCATCATATCCACCGCGTGTTTATCTGCCTCGATGTAATCTGTCGCTCGTGCCACCACGTTGGCTGGTAGGAATTCCATTTCTGCATAATCGTGTAGGTACACATTTATATAATGTTCTGCCACTTCCCACACGTTTTTCCCTTCGCGCGCCGCACCTTTTTCTAATTTGTCCTCTCCTTCATCCCCGTCTGACACCAAATGCCCCACATCGGTTAGATTTAATACTCGCTTCACCTTATATCCGTTAGCGTTAAGGGTTCGCACCAATAAATCCCAGTACGCATAAGCTGCAAAATTCCCAATATGTGGCGCACTATATACCGTCGGTCCGCAGGTATATATTTTTACCACATCACCAAGAGGCTTAAAGTTTTCAAGCTTACGACTTGCGGTATTATATAGTTTCATCGTCCAGTGCCTCCTCCAACAATTTTGCCATTTTACTATACTTCTCCCGAGATACTCCGTGCCGTCCAGCAGTCTTGATTGCCGTCAAATACTTCGGATTCGCCTTCAAGATTTTCGGGATATTATGCGGCGCGATAATCTGATCCGCTTCGCCATATATCAACGTAGCGGGCGTTGTGAGCTCCGATAGTATCTTGTAATTTTGCCTATTTGTCACAATATGCTTAATCGAGTTCTTGAACGATTTTTCCTCCACAATCTTACGATTCTTGACGCTCACTGCATCTTGAAACAACTTCATCGCCGCAGCGAAAGCTGGGTTATCCAAATCCCTCTCCGTATACACGGGCGGTGAAATCAAAATTAGTTGCTTTACTGATTTTCTATGCTTGTCGGCATAGCGCGTTGCGATTAGAGTCCCCATCGAGTGTCCCACTAATATCAGTGGTGTTGTGATTTGAAGTTCATTAATTGCATTATTAAGCGCCTCAAGCTGCTCCGCATAGTTATATTCCAGCTCGTCGCTTTTGGATGACCCTCCTGACCCCAGCAAATCAAACGCCACAAATCGAACATTGCGCAGCGATTCGATGTCCTCCAAATACTTCAGCGCATTAGCAAACGACGAAGAGTCTGCCGCGATTCCATGCACGAAAATTACCGTAAGCTGAGGGTGGGTCGAAGCACAATGATCATGGGCTTTATGTAAAATCAATTCCTTACTTGGCATCTTGTATTACCTCTGGAGTTATTTTTACTAATTCGCGCACCACCTCATCATACGAGGTATCATAAGTTCGGAATCCAGCCGCCTGTGGATGCCCGCCTCCGCCAAAGTACCCAGCAATCTTATCTGCCACTGGTGCCGCAGAATCACAGCGAATCTTACCAGTTACCTTGCCATCAGGATAAGTCTTAATGGCCACCGCTACCTTCACCCCTTCTACTAATCGCATTTCTTCAAGAATCAACACATTAGGGTTGTACTCTTGCGAGTATTCTTCGATGTCGTCCCAAGGAATATGTACAGTCGCAAGCATTCCGTCTAGCGAGTATTCGATTCGCTTAATAAGATCCGCCTTATAGTCTAGTATCCGCGGCGATTTTTTCATAAATTCACGCCGCCGCTCTTCTAGTTCGGTGATATTCGCGCCCAGCCTCGTCAACTCCGCCGCAACATTAAATGTCTCAGCCGTCACCGACGAGCTAGTTAGCCCCAAGGTGTCAGATAATAGCCCCTGGAATATCGCTTCGGCCGCTTGCTTCCCAATATTCATTCCACAAGCTTTCGCCGCATAATAAATCACTTCGGTGCACGATGGTCGCGTCTCGATAATTGCTTCGTGCGGAAATTGCAAATCATCTTCCGTCTCATGGTGATCTATCACCAGCACCGGCGCAGTGTGTAACCTATTAGCAATTGCCGCATCGTCAAGCAACTTCGATAATAGCACTTCCGCCGCCGTGTCCACGATAATATATCCATCCGCCTTCCAATCAAACTCATCACTCACCCTCGACCAATCCGTAAAATAATGTAAATACTGCGGTATATTCACTGGGCAATATAAACTAACCTCTTTACCGTCAAGCAAATAATCTAGCGCCACAGCACTACCCAGCGAATCTCCATCCGGATTTTCCGCCTGAATCACGCATATCCGCTCTTTCTCTTCTACAAAATCACGAAATTTTTCATACATATAGCTATTATATCATACTTTCATCACCGACTCACTCTAGATTCACGCCATTCGTCTATCCAAAACAAGCCCCATTTTAGCTAAATATGTTAAAATGGATACATGACATTTATTCGCGCAAACAAAAAATTCCGACGCTTTGAAGATGTTACTCCCGAGATATTAAAGGAGGCTAACGTCAAACTCCTCCTCTGCGATCTAGATAACACTCTCCGGCTGCACTCCGAGAAAGAACCGGCTGATGAGTTGCAGGATTGGATTGAAGATTGTAAACAAGCCGGCGTACAAATTGTTATTATTTCCAATAACGGGCGTAAGAAAATGATGCAGAAATTCTGCGAGCCTATCGATGTCCCCTGCGTATGGTGGGCAAAAAAGCCAATGAGCAAGAAACTCACTGAGGCCATGGATAAGTATAAGATTCCGCCAGAATACACCGTCATGCTAGGAGACAAGTGGTCTACAGACGTTCTTGCTGCGCATTTTGCCAAAATCCGCGCCTGGAAGGTAGATCATCGCCGCGATATCGTCTAGCCCAAGCTTGATATTATTAGCAGTATAGTTGTCGCGAATGCCGTAGAATCAACTCTATCCAGAAACCCTCCATGCCCCTCTGACCCGCCCACCAGGGCCTCCAATCCTTTAAACGCGGGATACTTTATTACAATTTCGTTAGAATCTTTCACCCCGAACCGACGCTTCAGGTAGCTTTCAAACAAATCACCGATGAGCGCCAGTGGTCCGCATAGCAAATAAAACCATTCCGACGCGAAACTTCCTCTCATCACCATCAATATCGTCACCATCCCCATCGCCATTACAAGCCCAAGGCAAGTCCCCTCCCAAGTTTTGTTTTTCGAAATTCGGGGGAATGGTCGCGATTTCTTAATTATCTTACCGCCCCACAGCTTCCCGAATAAATACGCAAAAATATCATACCCCGGCACACCTAAAATCACATACCAAAACTGCACTACATCCACCTGCGCCACAAATAATATACTGCAATACAAAAATCCGAATTCCAGAATAGCTAATATTGTATTGTTAAAGCTTCGCCTGCGTCGAAAGAAACTCATGAGCTCCATCCCGGCCACTATTACAAATAAAGCATATATGACCCGAAACGGCATACCGTCAAAAGTGTAAAGCCCCACTAGTGCTACCATAAACATGCTTAGTCCCACAACAAAACGCGTCTTGAAGTTTTTGTCCATACCTAAATTATAACACATATTATTTATCTGCCAGATTTTCATCGACCCCCAATACTTTCCCGAAATATGATAGAATATTAATATGCCTTTAGAAATAATGTACAACAAAATCAAGAATACCATTCGTAAACTTGACATGAAAATAGAGCGTACCAAATACGGCTACATCGACAAATTGCCCAAAGATATCGAATATTTCAACGGCGGTCTCTATGATGCAATATACGAAGCCTCCTGTAAATGGCCACATAATATTGCTCTGGAATATTTTGAAACCCAAATCACTTACCGTGATCTTATTAAAAAAATCAATAAAGTTGCTGCCGCACTCAAAGCTATCGGTGCCAAACGAAGCGACCGCATTACTGTCTGTATGCCAAATACTCCCGAAGCTGTTTATATGTTTTACGCCATTAACGAAATCGGCGCAATAGCCAACATGATCCATCCACTTTCCAGTGAGAAAGAGATTGAAGATTATGTCAATCAATCCGAATCAAGAATTATGCTTTGCGTCGATATTTCCTACCCAAAGGTAGAAGCTATTATTAAGAATACTGAGCTAGAGCAAGTTATCGTGGTTTCACCCACCCGCTCAATGGATTTCATTGTACGTGCCGTCTACAAGCTCACCAAAGGTCGCAAGAACCATATCAAGAAATCCCAACATGTGCTCACTTGGTACAAATTTCTCAGTCGTGCCAGTAAATTCGTCGGTAACCCACATGCCCGTGTCGATTCTCGTGACGATGCTGTCATCATGTATTCTGGCGGCACTACCGGTAAGCCAAAAGGTATCATTCTCTCCAATCTTAATTTTAACGCCCAAGCCCTCGGCGCCAAATATCTCGTCCCAGAACTTTTCAAGACCAGCCATTCCTTCATGGCTTTTCTGCCAAACTTCCACGCTTTTGGTCTTGGTTGCTGTATCCATATGCCACTCTATTTCGGTGCTCGTTCTTTTCTGATTCCCCAGTTCAATCCTAAGAAATTCAAAAAATACATTACCAAATACAAAGTTAACATTCTCGTCGGTGTCCCCACTGTATTTGATTATCTCACTAAAATCAAATTCAAAAAGAACGATTTGAAAAATGTCAAATATGTCGTATCAGGTGGAGACATGATTAGTATGAGTAATAAAGAAAAAATCAATGAATTTCTCTGCACGCATGGTTCCAAAGCTCTCATTGAAAATGGCTACGGTCTCACCGAAGCTTCGGGCGGATTTATCTTTTCTCCGCTCAGCATTGCCGAAGATCCTGACGCTATCGGCTATCCATTGCCCGATAACGAAGTCATTATCATGAACCTTAAAACTCACAAATCAGCAAATCTGGGCGAAGACGGTGAGATTCTTGTACGCGGACTCTCCGTCATGAAGGGCTATCTCGGCAAGCCCAAAGAGACCGAAGAAGCCTTTATTAAGGTCGGTAACAAAAAATATCTTCGCACTGGTGACATTGGTTACATAGACGATAAGGGTGTTGTGCACTTCCGTTCGCGATTGAAACGTATGATTATATCCAATGGTTATAATATCTATCCAGCCAATATCGAAGATGTAACACTGAGGTGCAGCTCAGTCACAAGTTGCGCAGTAGTCGGGCGCGAAGACAAACTTCGCGGCGAGAAGGTCGTAGTGTTCATTGTTGCCAAAGAAGGTGTTTCGGAATGGAATATTCGCCGCGAACTAAATGGCATCTATCGCAAATATCTCGCCAAATATGAAATTCCTCGCGAAATCCGTTTTATTGCCGAACTCCCCAAGACTAAACTCGCCAAAGTAGATTTCAAAGCACTAGAGCAGCTGTGAGATATTGGATGTCGTTCTTTTATTGGTCAGCTCGTATCTTGGCGCCTTATAATTTTATAATTGTGTCCTATTTTCCAAAGCCGCACTTAAGGTGATTTGGTCCGCATAAGATAAATCAACACCAAGCGGCAATCCGCGCGCCAGTCGAGTTAGTTTAAGCGTTGGGTTCTGCTCGTGCAGTAATTTTTCAAGCAACAACGCTGTAGATTCACCTTCTACCGACGGGTTAGTCGCGATAATCACTTCTTTTACATTATCGTCATTCACGCGTTTTATTAGTTCACCAATGTGTAACTGATCGGGCGTGATTCCGTCAATCGGCGAAATTGCGCCACCCAGCACGTGGTAGGTGCCTTTATAGCCTTTCGTTTGCTCGATGGCGTAGATATCTAGAGGCTCCTCTACAACGAGAATAGTCGTCTTATCGCGAGTATCATCGGTATAAAAAGGTGACATTTCCTCATCCGCGTTGATTAATGCGAAAGTTACCGGGCAAGATTTTACCTCGGAGTGTAATCTTGATAACACCTCAGCGATATTTTCCGAGATTTTAGGATTGGCCTTAAACAAATAGTAAGCATACCGCTCTGCCGTGCGAGGACCTACTCCCGGCAAAGCCCCTAGCGCATCAATCGCATTAGTCAAAGCTTTCGGTAGCATATTACGACCGCAATCTTACATCCCAATCCCAAGATTACCAAGTCCGCCCATAAGCGGCTTCATCTTGTCTGTGGCAATCTCTTGAGCCTTAGCAAAACCATCGCGCATACAGTTTTCTATCCAACGTTCCAATTCGTGAATGTCGCCCAGGTCCACTTTCTCCGGGTCGATCTTTACTTTTTTGACTTTTAATTCTCCATTAATTTGTACCACCACTGCGCCATCGCCGGCTTCCACCTCGACAATCTCGTTTTTTAATTCTTTTTGCGCCTTACGTAGTTGGTTTAATAACTTCATTTGGTCCATAGTTTGGCCCATATTATTCTCCTTCCAATTTTTCAGTGAATGTATATAGATATATTATATCAGAATTATCACGTTTTGATGAAGTAATAATCCGCGAAAGTCGATAGTTTTCCGGCACAGATTCGGGTTTGCCAAGAAATGATAATTCAGTTGCATCTTGAGGCTGTTCATTCAATATTGTCAGAGCAGTCTTGTCTTCCAAAATTTTATAAAACTCATAGTTTTCGTTTACAACCACCGTCCCTTCAGTTAAATTATTCCGAATCACCGTTAGATTATCACTAAATTCATTCGCCACGCTAGGGTTATAGCGGTACCCATATATGTATTGTAGTAAACTCGGGATAATCATTAAGCCAAATAAAATCGTCAAAGGAACTAATGCTGAAATTCTCGCGTAAGGGTTTTCCGGAAATAGGCTATACCATTTTTCCAGAATATACTTTAAGCCATGCGCCACTAAGATCGAAAAAGGTAGTATCAGGAATATCACGGCGTCAGGATTAAAACCTGTTATGACTAGCCCGAACACCAGTAAGATGGTTGCAATCGAATTTCGTGATGCAAAAAAGCCTTTGGTCGTAGAAAATAATCCGATTAAAGCCAATGCTAATGTCGGTAAACTAATCAATGGTGATAGAAATACACCTTCCAGACTACTATACCACGAAAATACTGGGGCAAGTCCAGTGGCAATATTGCCAAAGAAGTCCCCAATTGTAAAGCCCTTCGCGAATAATAACTCCATCAGTGTTTCCGGGTGCCCCACTATATTGATACCCAATACAACGAACCCAGCCAGTATTACGCTCCCGACTAATGCAAGCGGTAATTTTGGTAAATCCTTGACCACGAACCTAAGGTGCGGCTGCAGTATCACGAATACCACACAGAATAACGCAAAATAAATCATGTATGGCGTAAAAATTGACACCAACATTGCAAGCGAAAAAAGCAACGAATATGCCGGCTTAGGCCGCTTCTCTCCTTGAATCTTTGAGCCAAGCCATAATAGCAATGTAGGCCAAAACGCCAACATAATCAAAGGCGTACCGGAGCCTGCCAAGAAAAGAAATGGTGTAGATAATACGATTAAGGTCGATGCTAGCAACGACACGTTGCTCTTAAACCATCGGTTCAATAACAAAATCAGTAGAAAACCCAACAACAACCCAATCAATATGCTTGGCAACTTTATTGCGTAAGCTGATAGACCAAAGAATACGATAGAATACTTCTGCAATAATCTGTACGGTAAGTCTACCAAATCACCATTCAATATACCGTTTTTGCCTAAATAATACGAACTAGTGGCCGACTCGATTTCCGCATCGGACAATCCTCTTTGTGCAATTAGTGGCAACACAATCAGTAACAATGCAAAAGCCAACCCTAATATCGTATATCCGATAATAAAACGATACCGATACAAAAACAATTTAGAAATAGGCTTTTTCTTCACATAAGTATTATATCATAAATGTATAATATATACACTCATTCTCGCGTTGTATCGAGTGACATAAAGCGTAGCAGCTCCGGATGGAAGTATAACTCAATCTTCCCTACCGCACCATGACGATGTTTCGCCACTATTAATTCGGTGATATGTGTCTCCTCATAATTATCGTCATTCTGTCGATAATAATCTGGGCGATGTAGAAACATTACTAAGTCGGCATCCTGCTCGATGGAGCCAGATTCGCGGAGATCCGATAATACCGGTCTTGGGTCGTCACGCCCCGTCACATTACGCGATAGCTGTGCCAAGGCGATTACCGGAATCTCGAGTTCTCGTGCCAGAATCTTTAGCCCACGCGAAATCTCGGTCACTTCCTGCACGCGGTTCCCTTTATACCTATCAGACCCCGTTATCAACTGCAAGTAATCTACTATCACAATGCCAATATCGTGATCGTGCAGGGCGCGTCTCGCTTTATTGCGTAGCTCTACAATCGTCATCGAACTTGTGTCGTCGATATAAATCGGAATCTCATCCATCTCGCCCAGCGCATCACCAATTCGCGCAAATTCATCATCGGACAAATTTCCCGTGCGCATTTTCCAGTTATCCACACCGGATACATCAGAAATCATCCTATCTACAATCTCTCGCGCAGCCATCTCCATCGAGAAAAACAATACCCCCTTGTTGTTAATACTAGCAATGTTGTATGCTAAGTTTTGTGCAAACGTAGTCTTACCCATTGCTGGCCGTGCCCCAATAATCACCAAGTCGCCTTTCTGAAATCCGGCTGTCTTTTTGTCTAAATCTCTGAATCCAGTCTTCAACCCGCGTAGCGCTCCTTTATTCTTGTGCAGTTCCTCAATCCGGTCAAAAGCATCAGCAAGCAGCGAATCCATCGCCACATAATCACTCTTAATAATCTTGTCCGACACTTCGAAAAGTTCTTTCTCTGCCGCACCGATCAGGCTATCTGCATCAGCATCGTCTTCATAGGCCTTATCTGCAATCTCGGTACCAGCTTTTATCAGCCGTCGCCTCACGGAGGCTTTCTCAATAATGTCAGCATACGCTTTGGCGTGCGATGCAGCTGGCACGAAATTGGATAATTCTGTTAAATATGGTGCGCCGCCGACGCTTTTAAGTTTTTTATTATATTTTAGTTCTGCCGTCAATGTCAATAAATCAATCGGCTTATGCTGGTCATATAAATCGACGATTGATTGAAAAATCGTTGCGTGCCTTTCCTCATAAAAATCTCTTGGTCTCAGCACGGTCAATACTTCAGGCAGCACATCGTTGTCTAGCATCACTGCACCTAAAAGTGACTTTTCTGCGATTATATCCTGCGGCGGCACGCGACCACCTGTTTTATTCGAACGGGTTTGTTCCTCCATCATTTTGTACCTCACCACCCATTATAGCAGATATCTTCGATAAGGTTTCGTCTTTTGGCGACCCATTAGGGGTATCGCCGTAATCATGTATTGTAATTTTTACACTGCCAGCTGCCTCCACCAGAATCTTTTTATTGTTATCCCGAGTCAAAATCGTCTGTACAATTCGCTTCGACGGATATAAGTGCAACGTATCACCGATTAGCTCATGGGTTGTCTTAATCAGTTGTAAATAGATTGCATCGCTAAGAGATTGAACCTTCGTCACGAATCCATCCCAGTCAAATATTGATATACTGTTAGGCGCAATGGTCCGAGAATTGGCGCTAACTGGTTGTGGTGATGCCGCAGCCGGGTGTGGCGGCACGTCGACCGGCGGCGGTGATATGTTAGTCGGACGTGATGATACGTTAGCCGACTGTGATGCCGGAATAGTCATCTGTGCCGCGTTCACCATTTTACCACTTTGGAAAAGCGCTGCAAGCAGCCTAGCCTCAGCGTACGGCGCTTTTACGTCGGGCAATTTCGTAAGCAATGGTAACAAATCCGGACTCGGCTTATCAATAATCGTCGCGAGCAACTCTTCGGTTAAAGTCTCCGCTTTTACCCCAGAGCTTAATAACTCTTTCAGACTAGCTGTAATCGCTATCATATCTCCACTGATATAATCGTTGAGTAGTCCGGCTATCTTCTCATCATCCGGCAACCCAAGCGCCGAAATTACTAAATCTTTCGTAATCTCAGAATCTGACAATGTAGAAATTTGGTCCAACAAGCTTAATGAGTCCCTAAATGACCCGCCGCCACGTTTCGTGATTATACTGAGCGCCTCATCCGTAATTTTGATCGATTCTTTTTCACAAATAAATTTCAGATACGCCATCATTGTCTGCGCGTCAGAAAGTTTGAAAGTATAAGTCTGTGCACGGGAAGTAATCGTAACTGGCACTTTATATGCGTCAGTCGTCGCCATAATAAAAATTGCATGCTCTGGTGGCTCTTCCAGAGTCTTGAGCAAGGCGTTGAAAGCTTCCTTTGTTAACATATGCACTTCATCAATTATGTATACCTTGTATTTTCCCGAAGTTGGTGCAATAGATACTTTCTCTCGCAGTTCGCGAATATTGTCAATTCCCCTGTTTGACGCCCCGTCAATCTCAATAATGTCTACATAGTCATCTTCGAGCTCATATTGAAAACCATTAACTTCATGCGCTAGAATTCGTGCCACTGAAGTCTTGCCACACCCCCTAGGCCCTACGAAAAGATAGGCATGATTAACTTTTCCTTGAGCTAGGGAGCTTTGTAATGGCTCGATTACTTGATTTTGGCCAACTACCTCACTCAACTTCAATGGTCTATAACGTCTATATAGGTTTTTCACTACCTATATTATATCACAATCAAAAGTTCCGGGACAATACTTCCCGGAATTCTTGAATATTCAATCTGTTGTCAGTAAACTCAAAATTACAATGCAGCCTCAACTGCTGCCCAAGTCGCATCGTCATTATCTGCTGGTATAGTCACGGATACTTGTGAACCATCACGCAAGTGAAAATAAGTCACAGAAGCATACAGAATCTGATATTCTTTACCTGCGACCTCTACAAAATATTTATCGTCATGATGGGTTAAAGTGCCAATTACGGTCTTTCTTTCCACTGGACCTATTTGCTTATAAAGGAACTTGCCGTCTTCAGTGATAGTTAATTTCATAATGTCACCCTCGACAAGTTTCGACTTCGAAGCGTAGTTGGCTGGCACTGGATAATTCTTACCGTCTGGCCCAATCATTATTTGTCCATCGAAAATTCCTTCGATTACTTTACCTTCCGGACTTGATACCACTGTCTCACGTGGCGCCGAAATCGTCTCGCCATCCCCAATAACAGAGATTAAGAGCTCCTTGGCAGCCGACAAATTGGTCTCCGCTTCGCTGAGCAGACTCCTAAGTCTTTTTATTTGTTTTTCTGGTATTTCAGACATCACCTCGCATTCCTGTCTAAATATAGTATTAATATTATAGTATATCTTTTCGGGCGTAAAGTCAAGATTTTTTTCGGAAAGTTTTCCACCAAATTAACTTCGGTCAAACGCAAAATGTTGTAAAAATTACATTAATCCGACTCTTTCCAGAGTCCAGTATGTCTTTTACCATCGAAAAGCATTGTCGGTATACCCTTAACACGAAGTTGCTCCTCTACGATGTTGCGATTCTGTGTCATTTTAGTGCTAATCTCAGGATATTCGGCTATCGTGCGAACTTCTTTCACTGCACTTGAATTAAGCCCAAATTCCTTTAGCCACGATTCTAGCTTAGAAACGGCCTCATCGTGTGAATAGTCGTCGTTAAATTTATTCTGATAGGATATCCCCTCACTATTTTTAGCAGTAAAAATTTTATCAATAATTTTAACAGCAAGACCAGATTGGAGCTGCTCAGCTGCAAACATATACCGCACAATCAATTCGGAATTAGGAAACTTGTAATTATCATCCGTATCCTGAATTGCGAAAGGTACCATCCTCACATCATATTTATCGAAAAATCCAGCCGATTTCTGGTTGCGATACGACATCATACATACCGAACAGCCCGGGTCAAATATATCCACCGCCACAGGCTTATCGTCTCCATCCACCGGAATAGTAATATAGTTGAACTCGTAATCTTCCGCATTGTAAGTTCGAAATTTGTCCGGGATTGCTTCAAATATTTCGCCCCACTCAGTAAACCATCTACCAGTTGACTCAATAATATTAGTCGGCTCACTTTCGTCAATCGAGCAAACTTCTGCTCCAAGCGAACAAGCCGAAGGCTTAGTGACGTTACAAGAGCCTAACGCCCACAACGCTAATAAAGATTTAATCGCAGTTAATATCGCCCATATGGCTACCAATACGATAACGATCGACAGAATCTCAATTACCATTGATAATGGTTTGACCCATTTAGGGTGCTTTAACATTACCCTGGACAGCAAGGTATTTTTCACATCATCTTTAAACCCAGTCTCACACTTTTGTAATCTCACTTTTTTCCATAGGCATCCCCAGGCCTTCTTTAACGCCTTCAGATAGGCTTTACCGATTTTAGGCTTAAAAATCGAAATACCCGCCACAAACACGCCGATCAAGGCTAGAATAATAAAAGCAGCTATACACACCATAATAGAACCATTGTATCACTACTAAATGATTTTTTCCATAACTTTTTTGATTTTATCAATATCTTCCGGCCTATTGTGCAGCCCTAAGGAAAAACGAATCAGAGGTGGCATCCCAATCACATGATCTAGGTAATAATGCGCGCAAAAATATCCCGTTCGTGCCATAATATTTTCGCGCGACAGCGCTGATCCCAGCAAATGCGAATCCATCCCCTCAACGTAAAACGACATAGTCGGATTTGCCGCTTTATTGATCATGTGAACTTTTTCAGAGTTATTTAGAAAATCATACAAATCCTTATAATTACGCTCCAAGTCACGCCAATCAGCTCTCGACACACCGTCGAGCCATTTCAAAGCTGCGCCAAGACCAATAATTTCGCCCCAAGCCTGCAAGCCGGACTCAAACCTAGTATATCGATGTTCCTTCCCCTCTGCTGACAGCAGATACGAATCAAGTTGCACGTCATCAACCATTCCTCCGCCTACGAATCCAACGCTCATTTTTTCCATCAACTCATCACGCCACACAATCACGCCAAGCGACGGTGCGTACATTTTGTGTGCAGAGAAGCAAATCGCGTCCACCTCGATTCCGCGAAGTATGTCAACAGAATGCGCCATAGCCTGCGCCGCATCAATAATCAGAATTCCGCCGGCCTTATGCACAACCTTCTCTAAGTCTTTGATGTTTTCTAATTTTCGACCATCGAAATTCGCTGCACAGTTTACGACCACAATCGCATCTGTAAAATCGTAAGCATCTATGTCAATAGAACCATCATCCTCGCGTGCCATCACCTCACGCGGTACGCCAGTCCGTTCCGCGAATGCCATTGTTGCAAGAAAAGGCGAATTATGTTCTATCTCGCTGGTCATCACTTTGCTAAAATACTCAGCTCTTAGCTGGCTTAGTATTAAATTAATTCCATACGTCGTATTTAAAGTAAATGATACGGTATACTTCTTCGACTTTAAGCCAAGATATTTCAGAACCAATTCGCGCGATTCTTCAACCTTTTCATCGGTCTCTACCCCCCACTTATACTTAACGCGCTCGCCACATGAATTATGCTCTGTATAATACCTCGTAACAGCGTCAATTACGCAACGTGGTCGCAAACTTTGGCACGCCGCATCCAGATATACATCCCCCTCACCTAAATAATCAAACTCCTTCATATTTATTATTATACCGCAAAATCTTAAAAAAACCTAAAATCCGTTGGACTTGTCAATTAAGCTAAAATTTGCTATAATATAAAACAATAAAACATAATCGTGGGAGGGTTTTACCCATCTGTACCACAGAAAGGAACATATGGCCGAAGAAGAGGTCAAGCCCGTCATCGAGGCAGAGCCAGAAACTTTCGCAAAATCTGGCAAAAAATCCAAAAAACACATAGAAGAGGTTAAGGCTGAAGAAGAGCGCCAAGCCCGTAAGGCTGAGCGTAAAGCTGAAGAAGCCGCTGGCGAAAAACCAAAAGGCGCCACGCCGGTTACTCGTCCTCGCATTGAGCGACGCGGCAAGAAATACCAGGAAGCCGCTAAGCAAATCGAAAAAAATAAAATTTACAACCTGAAGGATGCAATCGAGCTAGCCATCAAGACTAGCCCAGTCAAATTCGATGCTAGCATCGAAATCCACGCCAGGTTAGGTGTCGACCCGCGTCAAGCCGACCAGAATATCCGCACCACCCTAGTTCTGCCAAACGGCAACGGCAAGACAGTCCGCGTAGCAGTATTTGCCCCAGTAGACGTCTGCAAAGCCGCCAAGACCGCCGGCGCTGATATTGCTGAAGACGAAGAGTTCATCAAACAACTCGAAAAGGGTGTTATTGATTTTGATGTGCTTATCTCTACTCCGCAATATATGCCAAAACTCGGCAAATTTGCACGACTGCTTGGCCCGAAGGGCTTGATGCCCAATCCGAAGGCCGGCACCGTCACTAATGATGTTGAAAAAGCCGTCAAGGAAGCCAAAGCTGGTAAAGTTGAATATCGCGTTGACAAGCAGGCTATCGTCCATATTGGCGTTGGCAAAGTTTCCTTTGGTGTGGATAAGCTAATTGAGAACGCAGAGGCATTCTTTGATTCGCTCAAGTCTCAGAAACCAGCCTCGCTCAAGGGATCCTATGTAAAGTCTGTCTTTATCGCGACTACCATGGGCCCGTCGATTGCCATTGAAAATCTCTATAACTAATTCAGAGACGTAAAACGTCTCACGCAAAATAACCCCACCAAGGGGCTATTTTGTGGTACAATATGCTTATGAATATTGATAATCTTGCAAATATTAACGAAATTGGAAGTTTCGGCACGCCTGAGCTGCTGATTCTGGCCGGTTTGGGGTTGGCTGTATTATTATTTGGCTACCGTATCAAAAAAATAGCTTTTTTCATCATCTGGTTTATTCTGGGTTATAATCTAATGGCGTTTCTGATGCCTACTATCAATGATCTCGTCCCGCAAGTTGCCGAGAGTTCCCTTTATCAGATATTATTGCCCATTGCTGGTGGGTTACTTCTTGCGCTTCTTGGGTTCACCATTGAGAAACTTTGCGTTGGTGGTATTTGTTTTGCGCTCATCATGGTTATTGCTGTTCGTTACTTTGGCACAGAACTGCAGGTTCTCGCCATCGGCGGCATTATCGGTGTGATTACTGCTGGAGCCGCAGTAATGCTTATGAAGCCAGCCATCATCGTGGCAACAGCTGCGGCTGGCTCTTATGCACTCACCTTGGCTATCCTCAATCTTGCCACCAACCTTGACTTTGGTGCGTATTATTGGCCGTTGATTCTCGGTATTACAGCACTAGGTTCCATCTTTCAGTTCGCTACCACGAAGCGAGTTAGTTAATATCTACGCATTCGGCATTTCACTCCGTCATAGCCAATTAGTGCGAAATGGCAAACCAAAATCCACCCCGTGGGAGGTGGATTCTGGTATTATTAACAATCAGCCGACTTGGTTATTTCTAAAGTTAAGCGAGCTCGACGGTTGCGCCAGCTTCTTCGAGAGCCTTCTTCATTGCCTCAGCATCAGCTTTGGCTACCTTCTCTTTTACGGTGGCTGGAGCGCCATCGACGATAGCCTTGGCTTCGCCAAGACCAAGTCCGGTGGCTTCTTTAACAGCCTTAATAACTGCAATCTTTTGTGCGCCAGCGTCCTTCAAGACAACGTCGTATTCGGACTTGCCTTCGTCGGCGGCACCACCATCAGCACCACCAGCCGCTACAGCCACAGCTGCAACCGGTTCAATGCCGTATTCATCTTTAAGTAAAGTTTTAAGTTCGTTAACCTCAAGCACGGTCATATTGACAAGCTCTTCGGCCAACTTTTTGATATCAGTTGCCATAAATAAATTCCTTTCTTAGGATTAAATTAAGCGGTTGCTTCCTCTTTCTTTTCTTCGGCAGGTTTTTCAGCCTCAGCCTCAGCCTCAGTCTTAGTCTCAGTCGTCGCTTCTGGTTCAGCCGGCTTAGCCTCGACGGTCTCGGGTTTATTCTCGAGCGCCGATACGATGCCGTTGATACCAGAAAGTAGCGTGTCCACAACCTGAGCGATAAGCTCGTTTTTGGTCGGGAGATTTCCGAGCGTAGTTACTTCTTCTTTGGAAAGGTTTGCCCCTCCAGCGTCAAAGCCGCCAACAAGTTCCATCTTGGCGTGTGTCTTAGCAAATTTGGCCAAGACTTTCGCCGCATCGAAATCCTCGTCAGATCCCAAAGCATAAAGAAGTTGTCCAGTTAGACCCGATGCGTCAGTATCTTTATATGCAGCGATTTCCTTCATCGCTACCTTTACTAGACGATTCTTTACGACCTTAATTTTTACGTCGGATTCACGCGCCAACTTTCTAAGCTCCTGCAATTCCGCCACGGTCAAGCCTTCGTATTTAGCGTAGACGACCATCTTAGAATTAGATAGAAGTTCAGTCAAATCAGCAACCAATGTAGTCTTTTTATCTTTTGAAATTGCCATAAAAAGTTCCTTTGGTTATTTAATATTTGGATCGGCTAATTGTTAAATAGCGTCACCAAATATCATAAGACTTGTCCTCGGTGGCATTATTAAAGGCGAACCCCGCCACTGTCATTGGTAACTACCCTAATTATATCACACTTCGCCATAAAATACAAGATATAAATAATCCACCCCTGTCAAAAGGAGTGGATTACCAGATATAATCATGATTAATCGACGACTTCTACACCCATTGAACGAGCTGTACCGGCGATAATCTTTACGGCGCCATCAACATCAATCGCGTTAAGTTGATCCATTTTCTTCTCGGCGATTTCCTTCAGCTGAGCCTTAGTGATTTTGCCAACCTTATCAACATTTGGCTTGCCAGACCCCTTGTCGATCTTAATTGCCTCACGGATTAAATCATCCACTGGTTGCCCTAAAGATTTCCAATCAAAAGTGCGATCTTCGAAAACCCGAATATGTACGATGACATTCTTGCCCATCAAATCCTTGGTTGCTTCGTTGAATGGATTAATGAAGTCCATCATGTTTAATCCCCACTGACCAAGGGTAGAGCCGACTGGAGGACCAGCCGTCGCCCGTCCTGCCGGGATACGTAACTTCAAATTACCAATTACTTTCTTTTCTGCCATATATTACCTTTCTAGTGCGTAACACTTCTATTATATCATATTTGTTTTACTTGTAAAGCATCAAGCTCCACCGGCGTTTCTCTGCCAAACATCGATACAAGTACCTTTAGCTTACCTTTAGCCGGGTCAATTTCGGAAATCGCCCCATCAAATCCCTTGAATGGTCCATCTGTGATTGAGACAACCTCGCCTACTTCATACTTTACCGAGAACTTCGGGTCTTCTACGCCCATACGTTTTTTGATCTTGGCGATTTCTTTTTCTGATACCGGAGTAGGCTGTGTGCCAGTCCCAATGAATCCAGTTACTCCCGGCGTATTGCGAATAATATACCAAGTTTCATCTGATAGTTTCATGTCTACCAATACGTAACCCTGCAAAATTTTCCTATCCACAATTTTACGCTTGCCATTTTTGATTTCGATTTGCTTTTCTTTTGGTACAATTGCTTCGAAGATCTTCCCCTTCATTTCGGGTGTGTCAATTCTCTGATTGACTGAATCAGCTACCTTATCTTCGTAGCCGCTATATGTCGAAATCGCATACCACGCCCGCGTATCATCATATCTGTTTACTGCCATCTCAGCTCCTTTCTATTTACTTAAAATTAAATTAAACAACCACGAGAAGAACAAATCTAGTAGCGAAATGAATACTACAAAAATCGCCGTATATATTAACACAGCCAATACCATTTTCCACGTTGCTTTACGATTTGGCCAGCGCACCTGTCGAAGTTCTCCCCAGGCTTCCCTTAAATACCGGAAAAATGCCGCAAACGGACGGAATAATATGAATGGTTTTTTACCAGAATTATTCTTCCGCTCACCACTTAGCACATCATTTTTCTTTTTAATACGTAACTCTTTGCGTTTGTCTTTTTCGGTTTTTTTGTCTTTAACAACAACTTTCTTTCGAGTAATTGCCGGCTCGCTCACCTCATCTTTGCGCGGAGAGTCACTTGCCTTAATTCTTGTAATCTTTGCCATCTTACTCCTTTATGTATCAAAAAAGTCTGATACCAGACTTGTCAATAGTATACTACACCGGGAACAAATAGTCAAGATATTCATTTAGCATTCTCGTACCCGATATCACCGGTAAATAGCTCGCCAACTGCTTCTGGATCGTGTATTCTAAGTCAAAATCATTGCCCCAAATCACTGCCGCTTCTTCCATTCTCTGATAAAGCATATCCAATTCTTCACTTTCATCGGACCCCGTCACGCTTAGGTAAGAATTAATCGAAGCGTCGGCTACGCCACCATCATGTGTAGATATAAGCAAATTTAGGTTTGCCACGTCCTTCATCCATGAAGTTCCGCAGGCCTCCAGCCCCACTATTGGCACATTAATTGCTGCATTTGAACCACAAGATAGCCCATAGGCCAGCCGCTCGTCATAGTCTGCCAAGTAGTGTACATGTTCACGCAAGTATACATCGGCGTTTATTTTCTCCAGAATATGCTGCAATTTGCCAGTCATAATCGTATCTCCAGCATGTAGTCTTCCAGCGATAATATAATGTGCATTGTGTGCTTCTAGTATATTTCGCAGCCTAATCGGGTCGCGGAATGGCATTTCAGGTCGCTTATAGTCTACGAACCTACGTTTAAAATCAAATACGAACTCATCATCATGGAAGCTCAGAATTCGACCATTTTGGTCTAGATAATCTTTAAGCGTCTCATTCAATATCTTGCGACCGGCGGACTTCAATTCACGAATCTTGTCAGATGACAGAGTGACTAATTTTTCTTCAAAGTCATTAGTAGGCATACCGCTCGAATCCAAGACTCCATCCTCTTCATAGACGCGCATTACCTCTGGCATCACCCAGGTATCCATATCTATTCCATTCGTCACCGCCTTAAACTTAACCTTGTTTCCCGCAATGTCGTGGTAGTTGGCGACTCTGGCATGTAATTTCGACACTCCCGAACGTAGTTCTGCTATTTCAATCGTTACGGATGATAGCTTTATGTGCTCGTGCTCGAATTTATCGGACAGCCATTTCTTTACTGCTGGTGATTTCAGATTTGGATAAACAAAACGCTCAAATTGTTCACGCGAAAATTCTGCTTCGGCTGCCTGTACGAGGGTATGATTGGTGTACAAAGTATGTTTCCTGGTATACACCATCGACTCATAGAAATCCATGCCATTACTAGAGAGTTCATCCAGTCGCGCTAGCGCCGCAAAGAATGTGGCCGCCTCATTAAGCTGCATTATTGCAGGCTTTAGCCCCAATAGCTTGAGCGCGGCATACCCGCCAAACCCTAGAGCAACTTCTTGGTATAGCCGATGGTCTGACCCGCTCATATCTGCATAAAGTTCCCGGAAATTCGGCTCGGTGATGGCTACAATGCGCGTAGAGCCAAACCGCTTTTCAACCACGTCTAGTCGACAGATGTTACCTGAACACTTAATGTTCACCGAATCAATCAACCTAAATCCAAAATCCTGATATAATACACGTTTCTTCTCGTCGTGTATTTGGCCATTTTCTAACACCTGTTTAACTTCATACGGGTAAAACGGCGTAATCAATACGAAAGGTACGCCCAACTTCTCAGCCACTCGACGCGTATCAGCTGCAAGCACCCCCAACCCCCCTCCGCCTCGAATGCCATTTTTTTGATCATATAACTCAATCGTCCAATAAGTATAAGGACGCTCTGGCGAAACCGCCTTCGTCAAGTGTTTCCTTTCAACAGCGTCGTAGAATATATCTACGTCTTCAATATTTTCTAATGGGTGATAAAAATAGGGCTCATTATCCATACTGATTATGATTATATCACACTTCAGTATTTAGTACCAGAATGTTCGCGGCAGTTTATCGGCGATTCTCTGATGAAAATCAAAATCAAACCCCTCAAGTTTTTTCGGACGCGCTGTCTTGAAATACTTGCCCCTGATATAGTCAGCCGTCATTGCTTCGCCAGGGATTAGCCTATATTTTTTTCGAAAATTCAGCCCTCTACTATAATTCTTGGGTGGCAATACTGCCATCGGCAAGAATACACATTTAGTGCCGGCGTCTGAATATAGCTTCAGTGCTAACATAGACATCGTGGGGATAATTGGCTCCTCACCCTTATAAGTTGCCTCATCCTTAAAGACAGTTGCCTGCCTCGTGGCAGACGGGGCTACGAAAATTACTCCACCGTTTTTCACGGCATCGTGGGACATTTTCGTATAGATATCACGGAAATCGTGTTTCAGTTTCATCCCAATGTTGTATTTTTTGGAACCCTCCCTCAGCGCCATCTTCTCCCAGGTTGTCGGCGTGATGGTGGGTGTTATAATTATGCCGAGTCGCTTGATTCTATCGAAGTTTGGTGCCAATGCTTCGTACCACGGCAGATTTACCGGAAAATACATCGGCTTATCGCCCATTATGTCGATTTTCATCATCAAGATTCGCGCAATCTCGCCTAGCGAAGGGTGATTAAAGCCAACCACCAGCCCATCCGCATTATCCCTCGGCATACCTTTGTACGTTCCAGGAGTAACCTTAGAAAGAACTTTTACCAGCTTACGTCGCGCCGCTTTATTGTGTTCCTCCTCATCATGCTTCGGACCAGTAGTCCCAAAAAAATAATTTATTGCCACATTACAAATTTTGCCAACTTTAACCATTTCTTTACGCAGGTTATCCGCCCCCAGGCTATCTAATAACGAATAGTCTTCATATTTTATTTTTTCAATAATTTCCTCGGCGGACAGTTCCTCAAGTTCTGATATTGTAAATGTTTTTTTCTTGCGACTCATAGGTAAATTATACCACTTTTGCAATTTTTATGATATAATTAGATAACACTGGGATGTCGCCAAGTGGTAAGGCAGTGGGTTCTGGTCCCACCATTCGGGGGTTCGAATCCCTCCATCCCAGCCACAGAAAATATCCTTGACTTTACGTCGAGGATATTTTCTATAGTTAAAATGGTGGGGTCCGAGCCCAGGGTTCGCATCTAGCGCGAAGCGCTAGATCCCCTTATCTCTACTCACTCCTCAGCGCTTCTACTGGGTCTTTCTTCGCCGCCGCCCTCGCTGGGATTAATCCACCAATCAGCGTTAAAATCACACTTAATACAATTAAAAACAACGCCGTTCTAGGATCTAGGGTTGCCGACAATGGTATATCTCCTGTAAAATGATGCAACACTATATTAATAATCGGAATCAGTACATAAGATACAGTCACGCCAAGCAATCCCGACAATAATCCAATAATGAATGTCTCCGCATTAAATATGCTCGAGATATTACGCTTACTTGCACCAATTGCGCGAAGAATCCCGATTTCTTTTGTCCGCTCGTATACTGAAATATACGTAATTACTCCAATCATAATCGAAGACACCACGAGCGAGATAGAAACAAATGCAATCAACACATATGATACTGCGTCAACAATTGTCTTCACTGATGACATTAATACGCCAGTAGCATCTGTATATTCGATTATTTTATCTTCGTCACCATAAGAACGCATCAATTCATTATAGTTGTCCAAGAAATCAATAAATCGTGTTTTCCCATCAAAGCTCCAGAAATAAAAATCAAGCTCAGTCGGATCATCTAAATCCTGATAACCTAACGCAGAGAGATTCGTGGCAAGCGTCGTTTTCTTTTTGGTGAACATTGCTGTCACTACTCTCGATAATTCTTCCTCGGTAAAATTCAAGCGAAAAGCTCCCATGATCGCCGACTCATCAACGTGAAAAGCGTTCGCAAAACTTGACGACAAATACGAGGCTAGTCCGCTCACCTTAGTTATCACATCCTTCTGCATCTCCAGATTAGCCGCCGAAGTCGATAAGACATCGAAGATAGTCGCAACCTCAGTTCGAGCGACGAAATCGTTCATATCTACCTCGGCTGGCAAATTTTCAAAATAATCACCTAAGTACAGTTTTAGCAGCCCAGCATAAGCTGCCCTGATATTATCTACCGGCAATCCGCTCTCATCAGCCATATCGCCAAAATCAACCTCATCTACATACTCATCTACAAACTTAGAAAGCACATTCATCATATCCTCTGGTTTCGATAAATCAATCACGATCTCCCCCGACATAACTTTCTGCATGAGTGCTGGTACAATCTCCTCTGCGAGCTTTTTGAATTTTTCTATCATCGCATCACGCTTGTCTGGGACGGAATTCACTCCACTGGTAATATCATTTGATATCTGCCCGATGTACTCTTGGGTCTTCGTGGAAACTGCATTCTGATTGATATTTATCCCAAATGCTCGACCTAGCGCCGCCTCATCTACGCTCACTAAATCTTCAAACTCGAAATTAAAATCATTATCTTCCTGACCAAACTCCAGCCCAGAAAACACGTCCACAGTGGGCTCGGCTAGTTGTTTCTTCACAATTTCCGTCTCGGAAGCCCCATCAATAATATGCTCCACGAGCGACGGGAGGTAGGCTACTCCGCTTCCCCGGCTCATCATCTCTGAATTAGAGACCGCTACTCCAACAATGTGCAATTTTTCAGAATTATTCTCATATAACTTCTTCATATAGGATTTATCACTGCTCATATCTTCATATACACCATATTTATCATTGTAGGCGTATAGGCTGGTAGCAGGTATCAAACGCAAATCCACATTCATGATATCTTCATAAGTTAACTCAAGCGGCGCATTATTTATTCGTACATCTTCACCACTCAGAATTTTCGAGACTACCTCATTTAGCTCGTTCGTATCATGAAACCCCAGCGAATAGGTTAAAAGATCCGAGATTTGTCCTGGGTCGGATAGTACCACTACCATCTCATTGTATTCCTGCGGGTATCTTCCAGCCAAAATCCGCGTATCATTCTTAAGATTGTCCAACTCATATTGCTGGAATATTGAAGTCATCGACGAATAATTTGTAAGAAGTGAAGAGTCGCCAATGAGCGAAGTAAATAAATTGCTTGGATTCAATTTTGCAAGCTCACCCGTCGCATCTATGGAATATATCAACGGGTCCACATTGTATTTCTTCTCCATCATGCGAACACCATCCCCGACTTCACCCCAGTCCCTTTCCAAGTATTTTCGAAAACTCTGCAGGTCATTATTCGAAACTGTACCGAGTGTAGAAGTTAAAATTTGATTCTCGTGGACCTTCCCGTCTGACAAGGCATTACCGCCGTCTCCGCTTAAGCTAAGTAACACACCAGTGAGGTCAGCCGATTCTTTCTGCAGCGCGAGCGGATATGAAGTTAAAGTGTCTTCTTCGATCTTATCAATATAATTTTGAAAACCAGTCGACACTGCCGAAATCAAAGCAATACCAATAATTCCAATCGAACCAGCTAGTGCCACTAGTATAGTCCGTCCTTTTTTCGTAAGCAAGTTCTTGAGCGACAACGAAAGTGCTGTAATGAATGACATCTTTGTCTTCTTACTCTTCTGCTCTGCGTCACGTAGTGCCAAATCTGTTTTAATCTTACCATCGTAGGGGTCAGAATCTGACGTAATCTTGCCGTCCCTAAGATTAATAATCCGCGTCGCGTATTCGTCGGCCAACTCTGGATTATGAGTTACCATAATGACCAACTTTGTCGCGGCTATTTTCTTAAGTAAATTCATTATTTGTATGCTTGTCTCCGAATCCAAAGCCCCAGTCGGCTCGTCTGCAAGTAAAATATCGGGATCATTCACCAATGCCCGTGCGATTGCCACTCTTTGCATTTGTCCACCAGATAACTGTGCTGGACGTTTATGGATGTGATCGGCTAATCCCACGTCGCGAAGAGCCTTCTCTGCCCTCTTTATTGACTCTCGTTTCGACACCCCGGATAACGTTAGGGCTAATCGTACGTTCTGCAATATTGTCTGATGCGGAATCAGGTTATAACTCTGAAAAACAAATCCTACCCGATGGTTTCTATATGCATCCCAATCCTTGTCGTGGTATTTTTTTGTAGATTTCTCATTAATAATTAAATCACCGGAATCATATCTGTCCAAGCCCCCTATAATATTTAATAGAGTAGTCTTTCCAGACCCAGATGGCCCCAAAATAGCCGCAAATTCACTTTCACGAAAATTAATCGATACTTTCTTGAGTACAATACGCCGAATTCCCCCGGCCGTATAAACCTTCGTTACACCTCGTATTTCTAACATTATTTTTATTATACCACATCCATCAGCGCATTTGTTGTCTTCCGCCAGGCATATTATTTTGATTGGTGTTTGAATTCCCTACGGTCGTCACTATGTTATTAAGTGTGAAAGTCCTATCTTCCACACCATTCACATAGACGGCATATGTTTTACCAGGCTCAAATTTATCCGTTCCGGCCGCCAAATGGTTAAAAGTTTTAGCAGATGTGTGTTCGACAACCGTATTACCAGCATCATCTTTTATAACAATGTTAGTCCCAGCAGCCTGCACAGAAGTAAAATACATACTCACGGAATATATTGTCGACGAATTTCCTAGAGTTTCTGCCATTCCACTAGCCCCCACGGCAACTACACTTCCACCATTCATCACAATGCCGGCGCCAGCGTCTAGAGCTCCATTACCATTATTGGTGGGTCCATCTACTACTACGTTACCTCCGTTAAAGTACAGGTAGCCGTTAGAGTCAATTCCATCACCAGCGGAATCAATATAAACATCACCCCCATTAATACTTAAAATGCAATTCGTATCAGTGTTAAATGTGTTTGCCCCTGCACGATTGTTCGCCGAGCCATCCGCCCCGCCTCCGGCATTCATACCATCATCTGAAGCGATAATTTTTGTCTCACCACCATTAATGGTAACCACTTGCGCTTCCAAGCCTTCGTATGATTTTTCAATACTTAAATTCCCCCCATCAATGATCAACTCTCTATCAGCATGAATCCCGTCGTCCCCCGATGAAATGCTGTAAGTCCCGCCAACTACCCCCACATAATTATTCGAATGGATTGCATCATCATGTGAAACTATCGTAAAAAATCCATCATATATTAATATAGTCTTAGTAGCTTTGATGCCCTTAGCTCCACTTGTTATTGATAATTTGCCATTCTCTATCATGACAAATCCTTTTCCGGCATCGGTTTCATTAGTCGTCTTTATAGCATCCGCCACAGCATTTATCACAAAATCACCGCCCACTACATACACTGAATCTTTGCCTCGAATTGCGTCATCATTGGTCGTAATATTATAGCTGCCAGCATTAAATTTTACGTCATCCTTGCCCACTATTCCATCCCGATAATTTGCAATTAAATTTAGTGTGCCATCTCCCTGAAAAGTTAAATCAGCCTTACTGTAAATTGCCCCGTCAACATCCTCGTCATAACTAGTCGCGTATATTTCACCGTCGTAAAGCATATTATTGCCCGTCAACTCAATCACCAAATCTTCTGCTGAGCTACAATAGATCGCAGGCCCGTTCGAATTTTTAAGTGTTACATTGTCCAGTATCAACCTCACTTCACCCACACCAGCATCCACAACAATACTGCCGTCTTCAAGTACACCGGTAATATGATATGTTCCCGATTCTGAAATGGTCAACGTCTCCGCAAGGTCGACATCTACCGTCTGATACCTATCCCAGTTGATCTTCTGGTCACCATTATCAATGTCAATCGTTCCGACAAGTTTCGTCGCATCATCGGCAGAGCGACCTGCATTTAGTAATATTGCTATCACAGCCACCGCAATAACCAATAGCCCAAACAAAACCCATTTTAGATCAAATTTTCTGCCAACTGTTTTCTCTGTCCGTCCATCTACTTTAGTATCTTTGCGGCCCATATCAAATCTCCTCTTCGAGACATGGATGAGAAAGCAACACCTTTAGATTGCAGTTCTTTACGCGAATTTCGTCCAGAAAATCCTTTTCCTTCACACCGTGTTTCATAGTCACATCATAAGTCAATTTATATAAACTCCCCATATTCATCGTCTTCATTCTTACCAAATCGGCACCTGAAGTATACTTCTTGAAAATATCATCAAATACTTCTTCATAATCTAAATCTTCTGGGATTACAATTTTTAGCACCCGTTTTTTCTTATTTGGCTCCAAGAAATTAGTAAACGAAAAGAAGAGGATCGCCACAATCGCAATCACCGAAATCACGACCGCAAACAATACATGCCCCATGCCTAGTGCCAGACCTATCATCATCGCAAAAAATACACTAAGCAGCTCTTTGGCGTCACCTTGAATCGAACGAAATCTAATCAGCGAAAACGCGCCTAAAATCGCAATCGAAGTACCAAGGTTCCCGTTTATCATAATCATCACTGCCATAACTAGTAGTGGCAGAGTGGCTAAAGTAATCAAAAACCCCTTCGTGGTCTGCGAAGTCTTCATGTGGGTAAGCGCTATAGCCACCCCCAACACTAAAGCCACCCCTGCGCAAATCAACGCAGTCGTCACATTTAGTCCCGTTGCTGTTGAGTCAAATATTGTATTAAACATTTTGTTCCTTTCTTATTTTTTCATATATTTTACCAACCTTTGAAAATTGCTGCGGGAACACCTTTTGTTCTGACATGGTCTTCACCAACCATAACGGTAACACTCCATGTGCCTTAACTTCCATAATTATATTACGGTTGTCCTCAAAATAAATTTTATCATGTTTTTCTTTATTTAGTCTTAAATTTTCCGTGCGGTACTTCAGTTTTTCGTCAAAAGTAATCCTCAGACCATCCTCGCCCTTATAACTTTCTCTATTATAGATTACTAGAACTTTCGGTTTTAAATCAAACCTCTCAATCAAATAATCTACCTCATTAGCTATCTGTAAATCATTTTCCGTCTCTACAGCCTTTTGCGACAATTCAGCCAAAGTTACCTTACGTTTAGCGAATTCATCAAAATCCTTATGCGTTATCATAACACGTCTTTTATAGCCCGCATTATAGTCTTTCCCGCGAATTTTAGTCTTAATTTCAAGAAAAACTCTATCATACCCAACATAACTCCGCGCCCGAAGTTTTTCCTTAAATATCGGCTGGTCTATCGACTGAATGATCAAGTCATAGTTGTCTGTATCAAAATATAGATTCATAACACCCGACTTATAGTATCCGTCTTTTTCCATATGCTCTTTGATTTGCTTCAAAAAAGCTTTCTTCTGCTTCGCAGTAATTAAATATTTCTTTTCGACTCTACCAAATACTTTCGCATCCATAATATATATTATATAATTAAAACCCTAAAATAATTCATAATCTAACTCAAAACTTCAATATGAACTCCGTCATCCCGTTATTAGTGCCTGCAGATAAAGACCAACCACGTCTTTCAGCCAACGACTTCGCGATGGAAAGCCCCAACCCTACCCCTTCGGCACTTTTATCAACTTGATAAAACCTATCGAAGATATGTTTCTTTTCTTGTTCTGTAATTATAGTTCCGTCGTTGCCAATCATTAATTCGTGGTTTGTAATTTTAACATTAATTTTCTCATTGCAATACTTTATTGCATTGTCCATCAAGATATTAAATATCTGCGTAAAATCCTCCGCAGCAATTTTGGTTTTGCCATGCACGCCGTTATTTACTGTAAGCTTAATTCTGCGCATTCTCGATTCGAAACTATCTAACAAGCCTTCAACTATTTCATTGAGGTCAACCTCACGTATACCTGATTCCACCACCAAATCCGAACGCGCCAAAGAAAGTAATTCATTATTAAGCGTCGACAATTTTATGACTTCCTTCTCCACATTGGAAATCCATTTATTACCTTGGATATCCGCTGCCTCCAAATTAGCAGAAATCGCCGCCAATGGAGTTTTGATCTCATGCGAAGCGTTCGCAATGAAAACCTTTTGCGAATCATACGCCTCGCGCACGGGCTTAATAGCCATCTCGGCCAGAAAATACGATACCAGTGCTACCGCAAGTTCAATTGCAAGTCCAGACATTGTTAGTAGCATCAATAAATCTCTCGCCGCTAGTTGTTTTTCGTTATTTAAAGATATCCGAACAATATTTTCGATATCATCCGTAAAGAAGTTTATTTCATTTTCGGGAATAGGGGGCCGTTGGCTTGCAGAGTGCGTCGAGAAAAGATAGACAGCCGTAAAAGCTACCACCACCACCGCAGTAGTAATACCAAGGTTAATCAATATTAGTTTATTGCGTAATTTTCTAAACATATATTAACTTATATCCCAATCCTCTTATTGTCTTAATTTCCGACCGTGTCTTCAATAGTTTCATTTCCTTGCGTAAATAGGAAATATATACCTCCACATAATTTTCCTCAAATTCCGCATCGGTACCCCACACGTGGGCCAATATCTGCTCCTTTGTTACAGCGGAACCAGGCGTTCTAATCAACATCTCAATAATACCAGCTTCCTTGTCCGTAATCTCCGCACCGTTTAGCGTCCGATTGCTTAAGTCTAATTCCAAATCTTCGAACTTCAATACTTTTGCGTCAATCAGCGCTGGGCGTCGTGCTAAAGCTTTCAACCGTGCGATAAGCTCAGCCGTCTTGAATGGTTTAGCTAGATAATCGTCCGCGCCATTATCTAATCCCTGGATCTTATCTTCCACTTCATTCAAAGCCGAAAGCATAATAACGGGCGTTTTTAGCCCTCGTTGGCGAATTATTTTCAGAATTTCTATACCAGATAATTTTGGCAACATTATATCCAGTACAATCACGTCATAAACTGGTTTCAGCGCTAGCTCCAGCCCCTCCTCGCCGTCGCTCGCCCAGTCAACCGCAATCTTCTCCTTCTTTAGTAAATGAATCACGGCTTCCGCTAAAAATTTCTCATCTTCTACGTATAATATTCTCATAGCTATATTATATTACCCCACCATTAAAATTTCCTTAAATTACCTATTCTCCGCTGCGTCTACTTCGGCTTCAATTTTGCGCCCAAGCTCCGTAATTCTCTGATATGGCACCTGACTCGTCATCACCACAACGATAAAGTGCCTATTAAACTCCGGAAATTCCACGATTGCCGCATCATGATATATGTTCCATGAACTACCATTCCAGTCCCAACCCACCTTATTGTAGACCATTGCATGAGTAAAACCACTTGGCAACCCCTGCCTCCAATTATATTCAGTAGTCGGCTGGTTCAGGAAGGAATCTCTCATTTGTGCAAGCAAAGTTTTATCTGTTATGTCGCTATGCTCATAGAAAATCCGCATCATTTTCATAACATCTTCCGGATTTGAAACTAAATGCGACACATCCGAATTAGTTATTCCAAAATCTTTCTCGACAATATTATCTAAAGTATCGTGACCAATCATTCCCCACAAGGTCTCCGCACATACCGAATTTGATTCTCTGATTGCGAGGTCTAAGCATTTCGCAATAGTGTAGCCAGTGCTACCAGCTTTGTCGGCTCTATCCCATTCACCATTTTGTGCCCGCCGATACCCTTCGTAAACCACAAATAATTTGTACAAGGAAGCCGTGTTATAATCTTCTCCAATATTATAGCTCGCGACCATCTCGTCGCGTTCCAAATCATATATCAACACACTCCTGTTACCGCCCGTATTTGACACCCACTCATCAACTAACGGTTTAAAATCAATTTTTTCGGGCAACTTAGTCCCCGTTTCGCTACTCTCCACAGTATCGGAATCCGATGTCGTTATTGTCTGAGTTGTTTCCTCTTCACCTATAGTCTCGTCTCGATGAATAGCCAATACGGCTACGATAATCAATGTTATAGCACCAGCAACCACTACGATGTCAAGAATTTTAATGACGTTATGAAGCATGAGACTACGGGAATGAGGCTCACCCATCGTTATGGCCTTGCTTTTACTAGTCTTCCCAGAAACCACTTTGCCGTCTCCTCATCTAACAACTTAGTTCGCATATCCGAACCATATACGGTAGGCACAATCCTTGTCTGCAATAATTCTCCATTGTAAAAATAATGCACCAGCACCAAGCTCCGAGTCGTCCCCGGCCACCATACCTGATCGAAGAATAAATTCCCTAGTCCATAGTATATTGCTCCATCGCCATACAACTCGAAAGTCTGAGGTTGATGCGCTGAAGTCCCCACTACCACATCTGCACCAAGGTCAACCAAATGTCGAAAGAACCCTATCTGATCACCCGCTGCCGAATTAGCGTAATCACACGTCGAATCCTCATATTCCGAAGCATACGCACTACACTCGTAATATTGAATATCCACAATTACGAAATCCCCACGCTCCTTTGCGGCAGCAATTTCAGAGGCTGCATTCTCCTCATAATATTGATTTGCGCCAGGGGTTGCATCATAAGTTGCTCCACCAGTCGACAGATTATACGCCAAGAACGTAATCGGAGTTCCTTTTTCCGAAATTTGCAACGGCTTTGCTGCTTCTTCCGCTGTCTTGCCGCCGCCCACAATCTTAATATTGTTTTCATTATAAGTATCAATTGACTCAATTGCTGCCGTGTCACCACAATCCTGATTATGATTCCCAGTCAATTCTACAATATCAAGTCCAATATCGAGTAAAGTACCGATGAACCTCTTGTCAGAGCAGATATTTTCCGAACTTGCATAGTCTGTAAAAGAAGATTCATTCGACGTGTGTGTCAAATCAAATCCCGATAGAAAATCTCGTATGTCTGCGCTGAAGTAAGTTGCGTCACCCCCAACCAACTTCAATTTGGAGTTCATCCCTCGACTCATCGCCGTTACTCCAGTCTGCGCAAAAGTCAAAACATCGTCCTCCGTCGGCCATTCTTTGGTGAATACCTCCGTCACTAGTGGCGCAATTTCATCAGTGTATTTTTCTGAGTCAAATTTTATAATTCTATAAATTGCCCCTCCATCCAGGTCATCAAGATAATATTCCCCATTCAAACTCAACAATTTTTTCGTATTATCCAAATCGCTCAACTGAATAAACTCAAAACCTTCATTATCAGCATCAATGCGCGCCACAGGATCATCAAGCTGGATGTCGGTCTCAGTGTCATAGAAATCCGTTACTGGCACATATATATTATATATATACTCTCCAGCTTCCAGCTGAGGCTTCTCTGTGCTATAGTTAGCCGATATCGAAACGTCCTTGTCTAAATCCACTTCTTCCGTAAAGATCCCTTCGAGTACGGCTAGCTCATCTGGCTTCAAACTTTCATCATAATATACGACGCCCGGTACCCGAAAAATTCCCGTTTTAGTGAAGAATTGCGTGGCAAAGAAGACTGCTACCCCCACTAGTGCAAAGACCACTACTGCGCCAAAGACTTTCCTAACGCGATGACGACTTCTCTTCATACTATATATTATATGTTATAATTACATTATGTTCAAGTGGGCAAACTTATTTTTAAAAGAATCGGCCGAGAAAGATATCTTTTCCCCCAGTCATCGAATCAGATGTCATTTTACGCTCAAATCCGGGCGTTTGTCATACTCAGTATATAAAGATGACAAATTAATTATCAAGCCGTCTACGCTCGGCTTCCTGATTTGTGGCGAAGCGCCCCTAGCAGACAACTTCAAACTTATCCGCGAACAACGCAAACGTCACGAAGAGGTTTTTGAACTACCATGGGGCGAAGACCGCTATATTGTCAATAATTATACGGAGTCCGCTTTCTATCTCGCCGAAAGCACGGCGCCTGCCCGCATTATGACTTTAAGATTTCGCATCTTTGATAATGGAGTAGCATTTCGCTACGAAATTCCTCCCCAGCCCAAATTTCAACAAATTGCCATCAAAGACGAGCTGACCGAATTTAATCTAGACCCGAATAGTGATGCATGGAAAATCCCCGCCTATCAGCCAGATCGCTACGAGTATAATTACGAAAAGACAGTTGTTCATAGTTTGACCAATTCCGTCCACACCCCTCTCACGCTTCGCACCCCTACAGGCTGTTATCTTTCAATCCATGAAGCTGCCCTCTATAACTATGGCTCCATGACCATCAAGCTAAGCGATACTCAGGCGCTTAAAGCCGATATCACCCCACTATCCGATGGTACCAAGGCTCACGTCATACTCCCTTTCAACACCCCCTGGCGCTTGATTATGCTAGCCGATTCAGCCATTGAACTTACCACTAATCGTCTTATCTATGCCCTAAATGACCCTCCCGCCTCAGACTTCAGCTGGGTCAAGCCCCTAAAATTTATTGGCATTTGGTGGGCAATGTATGTGGGCGAATGGACCTGGGCTCCGGGCGAACGCCATGGCGCCACCACAGCACACGCCAAAGAATACATTGATGCGGCTGTTCGTCTTGGTATTTCCGGATTGCTCATAGAGGGGTGGAATGAAGGCTGGGAGGGCGACTGGCTCGAAAATGGCGTTAATAACAAATTCACTGTAGCCACTCCGGACTTCGACCTCGAAGAAGTTGCCCGCTATGCCAACACTAATCATATCGAACTCGTCGGCCATCACGAGACGGTTGGGTTCATCGACAATTACGAAAAACAGCTCGAATCGGCGTATGACTATTATGTCATGAATGGCATTCACTACATTAAGTCTGGCTATGCTGGCAGTATGATGCTTATAGGTGGTAGACGAGAGTTTCATCACTCCCAGCTCGGAGTTAATCATTATCAGAAAACCGTTGAGCTTGCCGCCCGCAAAAAAATTATGTTGGATATCCATGAGCCCATTAAAGGTACCGGTATCGAACGCACATACCCAAACTTACTTTCTCGCGAAGGTGCTCGCGGCCAAGAATATGAGGGTGGCGCCCTTCAGCCTTCGCACGCCTGTTATTTACCATATACACGCCTGCTCTCTGGTGGAATGGATTACACCAGTGGCATTCTTGATCTTACTAATAGTGTCAAGCGTATGTCTACAACGCTTGCTCGTCAGCTAGCATATTTCGTCACTATCTACTCTGGTATGCAAATGGCCGCCGATAGGCCTTTCATCTATGAAGATCGTTTTCCGAAAGAATTTCAATTCATTCGCACTGTTCCAGTTAATTTCGCCCAAACAATCCCGTTAGCAGGCGAAATTGGCGAATATTACGTAGTCGCACGCAAGGATCGAGATAGTGAAGATTGGTATGTTGGCGGCATCACCAATGAAGAGGCTCGCCATATCCATATTGCCTTAGATTTCCTGAACGAGGGCGTATATCGTGCCGAAATATATGACGACGCCGAAGACGCACACTATCGCGACAATCAATTCGCTATCGACATCTCTGAGCGACATGTCGGCCGCACTGAATTCCTCAATCTTTATCTAGCTCCAGGCGGTGGATTCGCTATTCGCTTACAGCGGTTATAATTAAACGATAATCTGCATCGCCATCACCTCGCTCCGTCCCAGCGCAAGTCATCAATATAAGCGTATCTTTATTACTCGGAGCTAAAATCTCATTCATTTTTACCACTTCTTTGACAGACAACTGTTCTTTTATGATGCGATATACCTTATTGTTATAGTTAATTTCATTACCGATTCGCACATTTTTCAAATCATGAAAAACCGTACTCGAATGTCCAATAATCAAAGTTTTGTTGCGCGCTCGAGCAAAACTACCCGCTATAGTATCAGGAGTCTTCAATTCTCCATCAACCAATTCGAGCTTCGTCACCTCTGCGCTTAGTCCAATATCCGGAATAGTTAGCATGGCATCTACAGAATAATCCTTCGCACTTACCGGCTGCAGACCCACAATAATATAAACAGTAAAAGCGAACGCATATAATCCTATCAAAATATTGCGCCAACTAAAATGTCTTTTTAGTTCCACACTCTCCTCCTTATGCTTTTATTATAGCACAAGCAGCTTTAAAAAAGCAACATTATAAATTAAAAATCATCATACGCCAGGATTAAACATTTTCAATTTCTTCTCATGTATTTTATAATTTTTATCATGCTGACCAACTTCCGCCCAGAAAGCTTTTGAATGATCCATATGATTAAGGTGTGCTAACTCATGAATAATAACATAATCACGTAGTGCCTCAGGTAATTTCATTAATCCAATATTGAGTGAAATAGTTCGGTTGGACGAACATGAGCCCCATCTTGTGTTCGCATGACTAAGCCGACATTTATCATAATTGTAACCATATAACTTCGCATAATATTCCAGCCGATATGGCAAATATTCTCGCGCCTTCTTTACTAGTAGCTTTTTTTGATAATCCCGTGCTCGTTGTTCTGCCGGGTCACGCACCGGAAGTTCAGCTCGTATCAGCTCACGATTCGACTTCAAAAACCTTTTTGCTAAAAATTCAGAAGTATGAGCCGGTACCGTCATAGCTAACCTGCCAGAAGTTGATACGGTGAATTTAATTCCTCGCACCAATGAATTTTTTCTAACAATTACTTCACCAAACTCGTCATCATAAATAATCATAGTTACTATTCAGCCTGCTCTAACCCGTAATTATTTCGCTTCAGCCAAATCCGCCAACCCGGTCACGACATGCTTAGCTTGAGTCTCGAAAGTATGTTTACCGGATAATATAATCGGCCGCTCATTCTCTGCAGGAGCCTCCATTTCGGATACAGCTTTATCGTAAATCTCTTTAGCTTTACTCACCGAGCGATGCCGCTGCTTCAGACGTACTCGAATCGTCGCTACATCCGTCTGGATCCAAATCAAAGCTGGCTCATAGTGCCCCGCTCGTAGAAGATTACGGATCTCTGCGCGTTCCTTCTCTGTCTTTAGTCCGCCTTCGACTACAATAGTCTGACCGGTCCTAAGCAGTTGTTCCAGAAAAACCAGTGTCTGTTTGCGCGTAAAATTATCCTTCTCCATAAGCTCATCGAGGTCATAATGAGCCAACCCAAATCTCTTAGCGAATTTTTCCGCGAAAGTCGTCTTGCCGCTGCACGGCGCCCCAAACACCAGTAAAGCCCGCGCCCGTGTTTGCATTTTCTTACCTTCCATAATATTTTAATTGTACCACACTTTTTATGATTTTGTGTTAAAATATAATTAAAGCACATTAAGGGGTGTAGCTCAGTTGGTAGAGCAGCGGTCTCCAAAACCGCGTGTCGTGGGTTCAAGTCCTGCCGCCCCTGCCATTTTTTGTTCCAGACAACCTTAATAATCCGGAACCCACGGAACGTCCCAAGGGGTAAACGTGGGTTCAAGTCTTGCCACCCCTGCCATTTTTTTATTGCGCAATCTCAACGCTCGTGATACAATAATATACAATGAAAATACTTATGTTAGGCTGGGAATTACCACCCCACAATAGTGGAGGTTTAGGTGTGGCTTGCTTGAATATGGCACGCGCTCTATCCAAGGAAGGTGCCGACATTGACTTCGTCGTCCCATATTCTGCCGAGCATTCCGACATTGATTTTATGCACGTAGTCTCTGCTACTCAACTTAGCCCAATCTATCGTTATGGTAACGGACCTTATGAATCCAGCCAAATTCTGGCTAAGATCATTCCGAACGCAAGCAAATCCGAGCTCATTTCCATCCGAGACGTCCAGAAGACCTATTGCGATTTTGTCAACAAATACCTCATGGAATACAAGCCCGACCTCGTCCACGCCCACGACTGGCTCACCTACGAAGCAGGCATCTTAGCTAAGCAAAACTACGGTCTGCCCCTCGTCGCCCATGTCCATGCTACCGAATTCGACCGAGCCGGCATGCACGTCGGTAACCCACTCATCCACGAGATCGAATCCGAAGGTCTCATGCTCGCCGATAAAATCATCGTCGTCAGCGAAGCCACCAAGCGCATTATTCACGACAAATATCACATTCCACTAAGTAAAATCGATGTAATCTATAACTCTCTCGACGAGAACTACGACACGTCCGCATATCATTTTGACGAGGACTCTTATGGGTATCTAAAAAACCTAAAGTCCTCAGGTTACACCATTATCGGCACCGTGGGGCGTTTCACAGTGCAGAAGGGGCTACACAATTTAATGCATGCCGCCGCTCTTGCTATTCATCAAAACCCAAAATTGATCTTCGTTTTCGCTGGCGACGGCGAAGAGCGCAACGAATTAGTCAACCTAGCCGCCGACCTCGGCATCAGCAAGAATGTCATTTTCACTGGATTCATTCGCGGCAAAAAACTCCGTGACATCTATACTGTTTCTGATATTTTCGTCATGAGTTCAATTTCCGAGCCATTTGGACTTACCGCCCTCGAAGCCGCTCACCATGGTGACTGCCTCATCTTAACCAAGCAGTCTGGTGTTTCCGAAATCATCTGGTCTGCTATGAAATACGACTTCTGGGATGAGCGCAAGCTGGCCGACGAGATCCTTGCCATCGCTGCCAACCCCGCCCTTCGTGAGACCCTAAAGCACAATGTCCAACACGAATATCGCAAAATTTCCTGGAACCAAGTTGCTAAAAAATGCTTGAAGATATATAATAGTATAAAACATAAGAGGAATTATTAAAGTTGCGTGCAATTTGCTTATATCTACATATCCATCAGCCCGTTCGCTACCGAGAATATTCGATTTTTGATGTAGGACGCAACTCCAATTATTTCAATGATGATTACAATGGTCGCCAATCAAACGAACGTATTTTCCGCAAAGTTGCCGATAAAAGCTATCGACCAATGCTTAACTTACTCGAGTCTAATCTTAATAAGTATCCGGGGTTCAAAGTATCACTCAGTATTACCGGTACCTGGCTCGACCAAGCCGAGCAATGGGGGCAAGAATTCATCGCGCAACTTCGGCGCATGATCGCAACCGGTCGAGTCGAGATAGTTAGCGAGACGTACTATCATTCTCTTGCGTTTTTCTATAATCTTGATGAATTCGAAGCCCAGGTCCAAATGCACACCAATAAAATCAAGCGGCTCTTCGGTGTTACACCCAAAGTTTTTCGCAACACCGAACTGGCCTACAATGACCAACTAGCAAAATGGGCCGACCAACACGGATATACTGGCATTCTTGCCGAAGGATGGGATAAAATTCTCGGCTGGCGCAGCCCCAATCATGTCTATCGCCCTACCGGCTGCCAGAATCTCAAGTTATTACTCAAGAATTATCGTTTGTCAGACGATATCGCTTTTCGCTTCTCTAATCGTAATTGGAGTGAATGGCCCCTCACAGTCCCCAAATATCAGCGCTGGCTTAATGACGATTGCTTGCGGGGACCACTCATCAATCTTTTCATGGACTTCGAAACCTTCGGCGAGCATCAATGGGCCGATACCGGGATTTTCGATTTTATGAATACACTCATTCCGAATTGGCTTAGCGAATACGACAATAAATTCGTCACCGCTACCGAAGCCTGCAAGCTCATGTTGCCAGTAGACGACATCTCTATGCCGGATACCATCACTTGGGCCGATACCGAACGCGACCTTTCAGCCTGGCTGTCCAATTCCATGCAACATTCGGCTATGGATGAGTTATATTCTATGCGTCAAGAAATTCTTGCCACCGACGATGAAAACCTTCTTCGCGACTGGCGCTATATGACTACTTCCGATCATCCCTACTCCATGTGTACTAAATACTGGAACGACGGCGATGTCCACGCGTACTTCTCCGCCTACGCTAGCCCCTACGAGTCCTTCATGTACTTCGAAAACGTCCTCCGCGACCTCGAATACAGAGTAGAGACATCGCAAAAGAGCTAAAAACTAATTAAAGATTAAAACCAGTTATAATTCTTGACATAAAAATGATTTGTTATGTTGTAATTTTTACAACATTCCAGTGCGTGAGCATCCGTGAGTACTATATAATACCATCGTAATTTACTCTAGTGTACTACGAGTAGCAAATAGAAATCATTGCAACTAGGCATAAGATGCGAACGCCTGACGAATTTTGTAAAAAACAACAACAGAACAAGTCAAGTCAAGAATTATAATTGGTTTCAATCAATTAACGTTTCTTTTCTTTAACTTCGTTCCTACCGAGATTCTTCTTGGTCTCGACGAACAGCACATGCTTACGCAAAACCGGGTCATACTTCTTCAAAGAAAGCTTATCCGGAGTATTCATCGTGTTCTTCTTGGTGTAATAAGCACGTACACCAGACTCCTCTGATACGAGTCCAACCAATTTTCTCTTAGTATTATTCTTTTTAGCCATAATTACCCCAATTATATCACACCAAATTAAAAAAGGCAAGGGTTTAACCCTTGCCCAAGAAGTGAAGAAGTAGTCAAGGACCACAAGTCAGAACATGAACGGCCCACGCGGCCTTGGACAGAAATACAGCACCACAGCGCTGGCAAGACCAGGTAACCCCCATAGTACCAAATCCCTTCAGGGGGTGCTTATGTGCACGTCTCACTTCCATATCTTTCACCACCTTTCATCTAATGTACAGGAATCATTCAACTTGCTGCCCGGATCCTATCTTACTACTTTTCTGCATTTTTTGCAAGCAGTAGCTCAATGAAATCCTTAATGTCTTTCAGTCCCTTATTTTGGTCCGGCGCAATAAATACCTCCTCATCCTGTATAAATGACAAACTCGCTACCATCTCATACATCGCCTGTACTAATTCCTTAAACTTCTGTTCATCCGCATCGTCAAATTCAAATACCTTATCATACACCTCACCGTCATTGTCCGGCGTCACAAATAAGATATGCGCCCTTTCCACCCGATATTTCGAATAACGCGGCGAGGCATTTAATAGCATCTTGTAAAACATCAATTGTAGCATATATTTATATAACGTCGCATGAGATTTCCAACGCTCTTTATGATACCCACCCGTCTTAAAATCGTAAATTTCTATGGTTTTAGAGTCTTCATCACATATCAGATGGTCAATCTTGCCAGTCACCGGCACGCCATCCACCACCAGTCGCTCAGGAGCAAAATCAACTTCTGCTTTCCCTTTTCGAAGCACATCTCCAAATGCTTTCAATGCGATCGCTAAATTAGCCGGGCCCACTTCGCGAATTTTTTGCGTCATCTCCGCTGATAGAGCCCGTTTTTCAAGCTCATTCAAGAACAATTCTACCGCCTCTTCATCGGACAACCCCTGATTCGTTACCGCCTCGAATACTGAATGAATCAGATTCCCCATCGCCAAAGCTTCAGTCTCCGGTTCGCGTGGCGCCTGCAGAATATACGACTTAAAGAAGGCTTCCGGTCCCGCGTATACTACATCTATAAATGAAGTCAACGCCGACGCCGACAACCTAAAACGCGCCACTCGTTCTGCATATAATGCATTCATATCTGGTGAATTAGTAATATACGAAGCCAGCCAATTCTTCAAATTCCGCTCTCGTACTTCTGGTACAGCTACCTCATACATACACTCTACCCGTCGAGATGGCAAGAACGGCGATATCACCTCATCACCATCAACATACTCTTCCAAATATTCCAAACGTTCCGGCGATTTATCGTTGAAATCATGCAAAGAATTTGTGATAATCAAGCCATATTTAGCTCTCGTCAAAGCCACGTAAAGAATCCGCAGCTTTTCGCCGTCCGTCGTACCAGTATGCCTGATTTGCATCAAATTCTTAGGCAAAGCCAACAGGTTATTATTCCCTTTACCTTTACCCCAAGCCGTATGGTCCGCCGAAACGATAAAAACATACTCAAACTCCAACCCCTTAGCTTTGTGTGCCGTTAACACCTGCACAGCCTCATCCGCATCACGATACGGCGAAGTAGCCGCAAGCGTCATTCCCGCTTCCTCGTAGTCATTTATCATCTCTATCAAGTCACCCAGCTTCAGACTCTTATCGCCAAAATGTTTTTGCAGCTTCCCCCTGAGCGAAGCCATATTCTCATAAAACGAAAACACCTCATACATCTTTGCATCGGCTGTTTTATCGGAATATCCATACGCGCCTGAATCCGCCCCCACCCCTGTATAGTACTCCAAGAAGGATGATTTATATCCATTAAGCTCCCGTGCACCGATAATATAATCCAGCATCACTTCCAGCGGCTCACTGAATGACTTTGCCATCAAATCTGCCAAGAATTTCGCCACCCTCGCAATGTCGGCATTATCCGATTCGGCCAAGCATTCAAACACCGCCTTTCGCTCCGCTCGGGCTTTAGCCACAGTTTTTACTATCTCGAGCGCCGGTAATCCAAAGAAAGGATAAGCCAACACCTCTAACGCCTGCACTGTAGGTTTTTTTTCATTAGCAAGCTCCCACACGTATCGCGCCACTGTTAGAATCTCATGGATCTTCTCGTCCGCTAGTAAGTCATCGCGCTTCTCATACGCAATTTTAATCTCGGGGTAAGCCTTCAAATACGGCAATAGCGGCTCAAAATATTTCCGCTTATACGAAATAAGCGCAATCTCTCTCTGCCTCACCCCCGAACGCACTAATTCTGCGATTTTCTCCGCGATAAACCCATACTCCGCATCTGCCGCCATGAATTCATATCGATGAATCTGGGAGGTCTTCGGATCATCCTTGTGCGCCGTCAATTCCTTGTCTGCAAATCTATCTGGCGCCTGCCGAATTACTTCTCGCGAAAAATCCAAAATCTCTTGCGTACTGCGATAGTTCTCCGTCAACGCAATTACTTCTGCCGAGTAATGTTCCTGGAAATCAGTCAGATTTGATGACAAAGCCCCCTGAAACTCATAGATTGCCTGGTCATCATCCCCTACCGCCATAATCATCGGCTGCTCGTAATCGGTCAACTGCTTCACAATCATAAACTGCGCCGGATTTGTATCCTGAAACTCATCCAACATGACAAATTGGTATTTTTCTTGTAGAGTCATTCGGAATCCGGCATCCTCCTTCAGCACCCGCACCGCCTCCTGAATCATATCATCAAAATCATACCAGCCCTTCTCTAGCAGATAGCCCTGATACTCAGCCATCACCGCCGCAAGTGACATCAACTTCTTATTTGCTACACGGTCTTTCAACCTATATTGTCCCCGATTGTCTTTTTCAAAATATTTATCTTTCCAGTCTGACAACGGCTTGATCTTTTCGGAGCTCTCCGCCTCAATCATTGCCTGGCGCAAATCTCGTGCTAGTCCCGCTATCGAACGCTCCACCTGTCCCAATATTGGCGGCAAATCGTCATAACTTTGCAAAATTTCATAAATTGGATGATAAGCTCGCTCATACGATTCCTTGAACTTTCTTGGCACCACCTCGAGCAGCAAAGGTGAAATTGCCTGTGATAGTACCTCCGAATCCTCCATATTCTGCTGCGCCACTTTCATTAAATCTGTCGCCGTAAGCCCAGCCGCCTTCGCCTCACTGATTACGCTGATAATATCTCGCACCGGATCACCTCTTAAAATATCCTTGCCGCCTAGCCCCGCCTGAATCTCCTTGATAATCTTATACTGCGTCACCTCGTCAATCGCTGCGTCCAGCCTCCGGTCGTATTCCGTCGAATAAGCCTTATATTGCAGCAAAATTTCTGATCCGAAGGCGTGATACGTCCCGATATTAACCTTCAAAGCGTCCTTTCCAATCACCGTCTTAAGCCGTTCCCGCATATTTTTCACTCCGGTATCTGTAAAGGTCAAACACAAAATATTCTCCGGATTTGTATCTGTGTTTTGCAAGATATAAGCCACCTTATGCGACAGCAGCTGCGTCTTGCCAGTCCCTGGTCCCGCCAACACCAACAGTGGCCCTGCCAAGTACTCTACCGCCTTCTTCTGATTTGTATTTAATCCCATTTTTCTCTCCTTTTTCATTACCTCGACATGAAAGGAGCGCCTAATATTATCCCGGCACTACCTCTGTTAATAATCCGCGCAGAATCTCCGTGCCTCGCTCCGGCACCACAAGCTCACCTTGATGGATTCGTTCCAATGTTGCCAACCCCTCGACCGTCTGCCCAGCCTGAAATTCACCCCCATCCACCAAGCTCCGTCCGTATTGATAATTCCTTGATTCTGGCCCACAAGTCAGTTCTAAATCCGCCACACCGCAAGCTTTGTGCACAGTCTCTGCTCTCGCCCCATTCGCCTGCAACAATACCTCCATCTCCGCAGCCGCCATCCTGATATAATCAAGCCATTTAGCCGATCCACGATCTAGTCCGCGTCGCCCAGCCTCTATCGCATATACGTTCTTCAGCGCACCGCACATCAACACACCATCCTTATCATCCGTATAGTCAAATCTCATTTGACCACCATCGAACAACTTCGCCACCCATTCATCTGTTACCGTCACCTCTACCGGATGCCCCTCTGCCACATCCTTAGCATAAGTTGCTCCACTAAGTACTGCCCAATTTGTAAATTTATCAAAAATCGTACCCGATAATAACCCCTTAGTAGCAACTACCAGGGGCAAATGTTTGGGCAACTTTATCACCAGCTCACCCACCACAGTTGACGGCGCAGTCATAAATAGTACCTCCGCCACCTCTAAGGCTCGACCCAAATCCGCCCCCTCTAGCTTCGGATCATAATAAAATACCGTATGACCGCATCGCTCAAGCGCTCCACCCAGCGCTACTCCAAACGCCCCCGCACCTAAAATCGTAATTTTCATACTACCATTATAACACTATGCTATAATAAAAATATGGAAAATAACAGCTTTACAATTATGCCGATGAGCCAGCAGCTCATCCTTGAAGCCGGCCAGACATATGTCGGTTCAATCAACATCGTCAATCCAGCCAACGCTACTGAAGATTTCGCCTATAAGATCAGCGTAGCTCCCTATGGGGTCAGCGGCGAAGATTACAATGCCGACTTAGAGACAGCCACCGAACGCACTCAGATTGCCAACTGGCTCACTATCGAAGAGCCTACCGGCAAGGTCAAGCCTAACGAAGTTAAAGAAGTCAAGTATACTATTAAAGTCCCAGATAACACCCCAGCTGGCGGACAATACGCCGCGATCACCGTTACAAGTGACAACTCGGTATCTGATAGCGAAGGCTTTGCCGTCAACAATATTTTCGAAGTCGCAAGCGTCATCTATGCCACTATTTCAGGTGAAACTACTCATGCCGGCTCTATATTAGAGAACAATGTTCCCGGATTCAGTATCACCACCCCTATTGAGACCAACGCCACCATCGACAACCAAGGCAACATCCACGAGACCGCCATCATCAGAATCAGTGCCACCAACGCTATTACCGGAGAAAAAATCTTCCCACAAGATGAGCAGAATGATTACTTCTCTGAGCTCATCATGCCAGAGACCACTCGCTACTTCACACGCGAATTGGAAAATCTCCCACCAATCGGCATCGTCAAAGTCAGCCAGACCATCTATTACAACGGTGAGACATCGGTTGCCGAGAAAGACCTCATTATTTGCCCAATTTGGTTTATTGTTACTATCGTAGTTGTCCTCGGCGCTATTATCGGTGGCATTATTGCTGGCATCCGTCATCACCGCCGCAAGAAGCTGGCGTTACGCTAATTCACGCCACTTCCGTCAGCTCTACCGGAATAAATACAGGCGCTCCTTTCGCGCCTGTATCTTATTTATGCTATTCTATGCTAACAATTTCGCCGGCTCCCGGTTTCAAATGGAGCAGCCTCTGGTTCTTTGACCCCCGGAATCTCAGACTCAAATCCCGCTGTTTCAAAATAAACGGCCCGTCAATTAAAACATCGAGTGATTTCAGAAACTCCCAGGGATCACCTCCGTATTCTCGGATTACTTCATAAGTAAACCCTGAAAAACTCCAGACATCCCAACCAAATTCTTTTCGCACTCGCTCAGCTATCTCGCGGCAAGCCTTCGCCTGCACGAATGGCTCTCCACCGCAGAAAGTTAATCCGGTCTGTCCTTTGAATTGCGACAATTGTTGCATAACTTCATCTATAGAAATAAGCGTCCCGGCATTATAGTCCCAAGTCTCAGGATTCTGACAGCCTATGCAGCCATTCGGGCACCCCTGAGTCCATAACACCGCCCTTAGCCCATCGCCATTCACGATATTGTCATGCTCTAGCGGTCCCGACACCCGGATATATCCTTCGGGTGTCTCGAGCTGCTTAGCCACTTTAGCAAGCGCAATCTTGTGATAATCGTTCAAAGCTCACGTCTCCTTCCAATCGCCCACAGTGCGGACATCTATCACCAGTAATTACTCCGGAGAATCCACAAATCGGGTCCCTATCTACCGGATGATTTACCGAACCATAACCAATCCCCGCATCATGCATTTTACGAATCACCGCCTCAAACGCCGCAATATTCTGCGATGGATCACCATCAAGCTCAATATACGTAATATGTCCAGCATTACATAAATTATGATACGGTGCCTCTATGTCTATTTTCTCGAACGCCCCAATCGGATAATACACCGGCACATGGAACGAGTTCGTATAGAATTCACGATCCGTCACACCCGGAATCACACCGAATTCTTTCTTATCAATCTTTGTGAATCGCCCCGCAATCCCCTCCGCCGGAGTTGCCAGCAAAGTAAAGTTCAGCTTGTACTTCTTAGCATATTGGTCGCATCGCTCACGCATATGCGTAATAATATCGAGTCCCAACTCACGCGAATCCTCATCTTCGCCGTGATGCTTGCCAGTCATCGCTACTAGTGTCTCCGCTAGTCCAATAAATCCAATCGACAGCGAGCCATGTTTTATTACGTCCCTCAAAGTATCATTCATGCCCAATTTCTCCGAGCCGAACCAGTTCCCTTGCCCCATTAAGAACGGAAAATTACGCACATGCTGGTTCGCCTGAAATTCGAATCTCTCGAGCAGCTCATCTTTCACGAGGTCCATTTTCTCATCAAGTTCTTTATAGAACCCATCCCAATCCGCCTCCTTACGCTCACCTAGGCAAATACCATGTTTAATCCCAATCCGCACCAAATTAACTGTCGTAAAAGACAGATTCCCCCGCCCAGTCACAATCCCATCCGATTCCGGAAATACTGAAGCGAATACTCGTGTTCGGCAACCCATCGTCGCAATCTCTGTCCGATAATCACCAGGCTTATAGTACTTAAGATTAAACGGTGCATCGATAAAGCAGAAATTCGGGAACAATCGCTTCGCCGACACTTCCATCGATCGCTTAAACAAATCATAATTCGGATCATCCGGTTCATAATTTACCCCAGACTTCACCTTAAATATTGAAATCGGGAAAATTGGCGTCTCACCCTTACCGAGACCATTTTCCGTTGCTTCCAATAAATATTTCGATACCAATCGACCTGCCGGTGAAGTATCTGTACCGAAATTAATCGAGGTAAATGGTACCTGCGCCCCCGCCCGCGAGTGCATCGTGTTGAGGTTATGGATAAATCCTTCCATCGCCTGCAAAGTCTCGCGCTCCACATCCTCATTCGATGCCTCCACTACCTCCTTCGGCCATTTATCTTTCTTTAACTTCTCGTCATCGCCATAATTATAATCATCTTTTACCTCAAGCGACAACTTCTTTCCAGTGAACTTGTTGTATTTCGCCAAATTCCGCTTCAACGCCTTACGAAACGATTTATTCACCCCAGGAGCCATCGCATAATCAAAATTCGGTATCGACTGACCGCCATGCTGCTCGTTCTGGTTCGCCTGTAACAAAATCGCCGCCAACGCCCCGTATGAGCCAATCGAATTCGGCGTACGTAAATGCCCGTGACCAGTGTTGAACCCTCCATTCTCGAACAGTACGAACGGGTCGCTCTGACAACACGTCAAAGTCCCCGTCGCGTAGAAATCCAAATCATGAATATGAATATCGCCATTATCATGCGCGAAAGCTACATCAGGTCTTAGTAACAAAGTCTTAGCAAACACTTTCGAACCTTCCGCGCCAAATTGTAGCATCTTACCCATCGCCGAGTTGCCATCCACATTCGCGTTAGAGCGTTTTACATCGGAATCCTCCGACGCGTCAGCATGGGAGATCGTCCGATATATCATCATGAGATCAGACTTCGCCTCACGCCGTCGTGAACGCTCCTGTCGATATTGGATATACTCACGCGCCGTCTTCTTGAAGCTGGATTCCATCAGTACTTCTTCCACGATATCCTGAATCTGCTCTACATTAGGCGTACGTGCAGTGATTTTCTCTTCCGCCCGCTTCAGTACCTTATCTGCAATCGCTTTCGCTCGATCATATTTGAATTCCCCAGTGGCCAATCCCGCCTTGGCAATCGCTTCGGTAATTTTCTCTGGGTCAAATTTTACAATTTTGCCATCCCGCTTCACAATTCGCTTAAACATTCCGCACCTCCTCAGTCACATCGACTACCATCACCCTGTTGCTAATTATTCTGAACATAAAATAAACCTCCTTCATCGTATTTCTGTTCAAACTGTTTATATATGATGACCTATTTTGCGGACGACTATTATGGTAATGCTCTTTGTCACCCTACATTTAGTGTCTTACTACTATAATACAACACCAAATATGGATTTGCAAGACTTTTATGCTAACATTTATTTCAAAAATCCGTTTATAATCTCCGATTCAGCTTCCGATTCCGTTAGCCCTAGCGTCATCAACTTCACAATCTGCTCACCTGCAATTTTACCTATCGCGGCTTCATGAATCAGCTCCGCATCAACCGACTTCGCTTCCAGCGCTGGCATTGCTATAACGCTAGCTTTATCCATAATAATCGCATCGCATTCCGAATGCCCCTTACACTTTCCTTCACCGATAATTTTCGAGCCGAAATACTGCCGCGACGTATCTCGCGCTACCGCCCTCGAAGCAATACTCACCGCCGAATCGCCGCCTCTAAGCATTACTTCGAATGTGCTTTCTGCCTCCTGCCGCCCATGTGTCAAAATCCGTTCCTTTACAGTTAGCTTAGCCCTGCCACCTACCTCCGCTATAGTTCGTCGCTTGGTCGAATCCACCCCCTTTATCTGCTCTAACTCCATCACCGCCTCCGCTCCTTCCGACAGATGCACTTCCGTCATCGGATTCAATATCTTCCCGCCAGCACCCGGTCCAAATCCGTAATGCTTCTCGACGTACTTGACTTTCGCATTTTTCTCTACGTGAAATCTATGCACTCCGTCATGCACCGAATTCAACCCTCCGCAATTATATATCCCACACCCCGCGATTATCTCCACTTCCGCCCCCTCGCCGACATAGAAATCATTATACACCACTTCCTCTAGTCCACTCATACTAATCACTACTGGTATGTGTACCGCTTCACCTTTCGTCCCCGCCCTAATATATATATCTAGTCCACTTTTGTCCGGTTTCGGTCGCACGTCGATATTAGCGGTCGAAGCCCGCCCTACCGACTTACCATTCACTCTGAAATTATACGCCCCTTCCGGAATCTCATAAGTCCCAGCAACTTGCGTCAGTATCTCCTTCTCTTCACCACTTAGCGTCATGCTCTTACCTCGTCTATCATTGACCGCACGTCACTTTCGACCGTCATTCCATTCCTCATCACTACCACGCGGTCAGCCATCTTCAGAATTTTTTCCTGATGCGATATTATCATCATCGTCTTTCCAGCTCGATGGAGTTTATGGAACATTTCAGTCAAGTTCTTAAAGCTCCATAGATCTATCCCCGCTTCTGGTTCATCAAATATCATAAAATCCGCTTCGCGCGCCAGTACTGACGCTATCTCAAGTCGCTTTAGTTCGCCACCCGACAATCCAGCCCCGAATTCTCTATTCATATAGTCATCCGGGGTCAGCCCCACCATCTTTAAATACTGTGTAATGTCTCGGTCTCGTGCTGCTATTCCAAGCAGATTCTTTACATCCACCCCCTTTATCTGCACTGGCCGCTGAAACGCATATGCCATCCCGAGTTTTGCACGCTCCACAATAGACTTATTGGTAATATTCTCGCTATTCAGTAAAATCCTGCCCACGTCCGACCGCTTTAGCCCCATAACAAGCTCTGCCAAAGTCGACTTGCCACCCCCATTCGGCCCCGTCAGCACTACAAGCTCCCCCCTCCGTACACATAAATCAACCCCCCTTAGTATCTGTTTGTCATAAATACTATATTTTAACCCTTTTATCTCTAGCATTTCCGTCTCCGATATTACCTCAATTATAGCAATCATCATGTATTATGCAAGATAGATTATGCTATTAGGCTGGCCTAGCGACGGCGAGCCGACTAGCTACCAAGAGCCGGGGAGAAAAGGAAACTAGGGAACCGCCGGCGCCTAGAAGGCGCCGGCAAAACCGCTACTCTCCGAAGACGCAGCGCACGCTAAACCCGTAACGCCGATTGCTGAGGCTCGCGGAGCTGACGCCCGTCGAACCGAAGCCCAGGCCACGGGCGGTGGTACTCGAGGAGACCGAAGTAGCAGACCAGTAGTACCCGCGCGAGCCTCCATTGAGGAACGAACCGCCGCTGTAGTAGCCTCCGAGGAGGAAGTTGTAAGGATCAGCTTGTAAGGCACTGGAGATAGTTGCGCCTGTTGGAGTGGTTGAGCTGTTATAAGTTTGTACTGAGTTAGAGCCGCCAAGTGCAATCATTAGAGCACGGAAGTCGGTAGCTTCTGCGGCTGTACCACTACCATTGTAGGTATTTGGCAAGTGCCAGCCCTTAGAGCAGATACTGTATGGAGCATCAGTATTATCAGTGCTAATGCTTCTGCCAGAACCTAGTGTAGCTGCATCCCATGAGTAGTAAGAGTAACAACCTGGGCTAGTACAGGCACTGGTTTCATTACCTGTATTATAGACGTAGGCGTAATTATCTGTACCGAAGCCAGATGAGTCTGATGCTGGGAGGACTAGTTTACCATTATTTGTAGTCCAGCCATCGGTGGTAGGTAGGGTATAGGTAGATTCGAAGTCCGTATCGGTACTGGATAGTTCTGTACCGCCAGCGATATTGAGGTTAGTAGTCATCCAGACTTTATTGTCTGCGAGTTTAGCTACAGTGTAAGACTCACCATCACGGATATCTACTAGAGTAGCACTGTCACCTACGTTCATTCCAGCTGCATCTGAGCTAGTGAATTCTTGCATAGTAGGTAGTTTACTCCAGTTAGCATATAGGTTGAATGTCCCACCAGCTGAAGCTAGGCTGGTAGCTATGTCGTCTGGTTGGTAGATGGTACCGCCAGCACAGCTAGTTTGTGGGGACTGAGAGTTGTCTTGGATGGTACACCAGCCAGCGAACTGATAGCCTGTTGGAGCAGTGAAGGTGTTAGCCGCTATAGTGTATGGTTCGTAGTTAGCAATGTTACTTACAGTAACATTAGTACCAGTACCGCCATTAGTATTATAGACTACTGAGTAGTTACCTGCAGTGAATGAATTAGGATGGACTAGAACGTATTTGACTTTGCCAGTGTAATTACCAGCTGGTTGGGATTGACTGATGGAGATTTGGTAGGATGGAGTGATAGTACTAGCAGTAGTAAGACCAGTGAAGGTAGCTACTTTGGTGAAGGCGGATGGGATGTTCTGGAAGGAATCATAACTATTAGATATAGTAGCATCTGAGACTGGGGTTAGTTTCATTTTCCAGTTAGAGTTAGTACCGGTAGCGTTAGTCTTGATGTTATAAGTATTGTCTGAACTGAAGATAAGGTCTGTATGATAGTTACTGTCATAAGTATTGTCTGAATAGCCAATAGCATAAATAGAATAACCATTAGCGTCATTACAGGAAGTAGTGATATTATTAGCTACAATAGTACTAGTAGCACCGGCAGTAATGGAATCACTATAACTACCACCACCAGCAGTGAATGAACAGGAGACTGGAACGGAGATGTTGACTTCGTCTATGGCGGTGGTGTCTGCCATGGCGTTGGTGGATGGGAGGATAGCTACAGTAGCGATAGCAACTAAACCTGCAGCAATAATGCCACCGGAAGATAATACATTAATATTAGAATTAACAATAGTATTTAGTATATGATTTGACCTATTCATACTACGATATTAGCATAAAGATTATAGAAATGGAAGAGTTCTTTGCAAAAATCCGAAATAAATCTCGTATTTTTATTCGCACCGAAGCCGAAGGCGAAGGTCCGAACCCTAACTTTTTGTCCTATATTGTCAAATATACATGGTGGGGATTATAGGGCTCGAACCTATGACCTTACGAATGTGAATCGTACGCTCTAGCCAGCTGAGCTAAATCCCCATTTGTCATTTATGTGATATAATATATTATATCATGGATTTATCGAAAATAAAAGACGAACTACAACAAATCGAATCATTTCTCGCCGCACCGGATGCCTACAGTGATCCAGGTTTCCCCGCCAAGGCCAAGCGTGCCAGCCTTCTACGTGAGATTATTGACCTTAATACCAAGATAGAACAAAGCGAAGCTAATCTCGCCGAAGCCGAGTCCCTAATAAGTGACCCCGACCTTGGCGATATCGCTAAAGAAGATGCCGCCAAACTTAAGTCCGAAATCCCCACATTGAAGGCTCAGCTCGAAGAACTCCTCATCCCCCGCGATCCCACCGATGACAAACCAGCTATTATCGAAATACGCGCCGGCGCCGGCGGCGACGAAGCTAGCCTTTTTGCCGGCGAGCTCTATCGCATGTACCTCAGGTACGCCGAGTCTCACAATCTAAAGACCGAGCTCATTAGCAAGAACGAGAACGAAGCCGGCGGCATGAAGGAAGTAATCTTTAAGGTCTCTGGCGATAATGCCTATGGTCAGCTCAAGTTCGAGGGGGGTGTCCACCGTGTCCAACGCGTTCCAGTCACCGAATCTCAGGGTCGCATCCATACCTCCACTGCCACCGTAGCCGTCCTTCCCGAAGCCTCCGAGCAAGACCTCGAGATCAAGCAAGAAGACCTTCGTATCGACATCTACCGCTCTGGTGGTCATGGCGGACAAGGAGTCAATACCACCGACTCCGCTGTGCGCATTACTCACCTTCCTACTGGTATTATGGTAGCCATGCAAGACGAACGCAGTCAGCAACAGAACCGCGTCAAAGCCATGAATATCCTCCGCTCACGCCTTCTCGAGAAGAAAAAATCCGAAGAAATGGCTGCTGCCTCCGATGCTCGCAAGTCCCTCATTGGTACCGGCGATCGCTCCGAGAAAATTCGCACCTACAACTTTCCCCAAGACCGCATTACCGACCACCGTATTCACTATTCCCGCTCCAATATTCCCGCTGTCATGGATGGTGAAATCGACGATATTATTCACGAGCTAGTCAAACATGAACGCAGTCTTGCAGAATAGCCAAGCGGAGAGCGGGTCCTGCCGGACCTTCTCCTCCCCCACTTCGCTTACGCTCAGCGGGGGGCCCCCTCCAGGTCCGTCACCCGCTCTACCACACGCATATCAACAAGGAATACAAGATTTCTACGGCCGTGATTTTATAATCACGCAGGATGTCCTCATACCAAGACCCGAAACCGAGCAACTCATTGACGCAGTGCTAAACCTTGCCGGTAAACCTTACCTCCCAGGTGTCAAACCTAGCAAGCTTCAGCTCCCAAAACATCCAGTAATCCTTGATGTCGGCACCGGCTCCGGCTGCATTGCTATCACATTAAGCCTAGAGCTTCCCGAAGCCACAGTCTACGCTACGGACATTTCCGCCAGAGCTCTCAATATAGCAGCAAAAAACGCTGACAAGCACAGCGTCTCCATACCTTTAATTATATCATATTTACTCCATAAAGTCAATGATGGCACTATTCCCACCCCCGATATAATTGTAGCCAATCTCCCTTATGTAGACCCCGAATGGAGCTGGCTCGATCACGATTCCCTCGCAGCCGAGCCATCCATCGCCCTCTATGCAGCCGACCACGGCTTATCTCTTATTAAAGAGCTAATCGATGAAGCTTCCACCCTTCATATCCAATACCTTATCCTTGAATCCGACCCATGTCAACATCGAACCCTCATCGACTACGCTGCAAATAACAATTACAAGCTAATCGAGACTAGAGGCTTCATCAATAGCTTCAGGATGAATTAAGACCCGAACAAAAACTCATCCCAAAGCCATCATCAATCACTTTATTTCTTATACCCCTCCAGTTTTACATTTAGCGCCATTTCTTTCCCTTCGCGCACAATGGTAAGCTGCACCGTATCACCAGGCTTATATTCACCAATCAAATCCGATAACGACCCAGCTGTACCCACCTTTACACCATTCACCGCAGTTACAATATCCTTATCCTTCAGTCCTGCCTTCGCCGCTGGTGAATCTTTTACAATAGCCGAATACGATGACGAACTATACAAATACGCACCTGTATCTACCGGTAGATTATATGCTTTCGCCACTTCTGGAGTAATTGCTACGGTATACACCCCAAGATAAGTCCGTTCTGCCTTGCCAGTCTCCGTCAACTGCTGCAACATCCCCTTCACCGAAGAAATCGGAATCGCAAACCCCATATTCTCCGCCGTAGTAGAAGTTGCGGTATTGATACCTATTACCTCACCAGCAGCGTTCACCAATGGACCGCCCGAATTACCCGAATTAATTGCAGCATCAGTCTGAATCATATCCGACAGCGTCTCTGCGCTACCACCAGTACCATCCGATGCCGTCACCGACCGACCCGTACCAGATATTATCCCCGCCGTTACCGTATTCTGATATTCACCTAGCGCATTTCCGATCGCAATCACCTGTTGACCCACATTAATCGTCTTGGAATCCCCCAGCGTCGCCGCCTTCAAGTCGCTCACGTCCTTAATTTTGAGAAACGCCACATCATTCAACGGATCTGTTGCCACTACCTCAACATCTTCATAAGTCGTCCCATCGTCCAAAATCACCGTAACTTTATTTGCCCCATTGATCACATGCTTATTTGTCAGCACATATCCGTCCGACGTCACGATAATCCCCGTTCCTGCTGCCGAAGAATCCACACTTTGTCCAAAGTAATTCATCGCCTTAGTCGAAGTCACAATCGATACCACACTCTCTGACACTTTATTGGCAATATCCGCAATTGAACCTTCCGTAAAATTTGCCGAATTTCCGTCGTCGCCAGAATTCAAAAATGTCAGTGGCGTAGAGGTCTTTTCGAAAGCCACCCACCCCAAAGTTAACCCCGCTCCGCCCAGCAACAAAGCCACTATTGACAGCGTCAAGGCTGTCTTATTACCACCGCTATGCGCCGTTTTCGTCGGAATATCACTACGCGCTTCCTTCGACGATTTCCCTCTATCTTCCTGCTCCGAAGTTTGGGTACTTTCCACGTCGTCCTGTCCATTCTCTTCCTGTTCTGCATCCACTTGTAGTGTTTCTGCTTTTGCGTCCTCTACATCAACTTCTGCATCATTTTCTGCATCAGTATTTTTACCCGTATTTTCACTCATTTTTACCTCCTTATATATTAAATATTGGGTTACTAAACCATAAAACAATAATTCCGACAAGCACCGCGCCAAACACCATTGGCCCCACAACGTGCTTCAACCGAAATTCATCCTGATATTTTATCATAGCTAACCTAGCATAATTATATACAAACGCAAATATCGTCAGAATAATCGCAAGCTGCGGCACCCGAATCCCTGTAGCCCCAAATGTATATACGATTGTCCAACTCTGCCCTAACCAGGCAATCTCCGCAAATATCAGCCCGCACACCAGCGTTGTCAAAGTAAAATCTCTATCGCTACTCTGCACCAAAATATGACGACTCGCGGCATACCCCACCACGAAAGCCAATAACGCCAGTACAATCGCATCCAACCCCGAAGTCATAATAGTCGCAGCGCTCATACCCAGAAACACCGCAATCAACGACTGCGCATTGGTCGCCACCTCCGATGAACGAGGCTTAATAAAAAGTAGCCATACTGAATAAAATACCATCAACGCAAAATCCACCGGCAGAAATTCCGCCCCCGCATAGTACGATAACAGCACCACACTAACCCCTACTATCAAATCGACCAAGTTAGACTTAATGTTGAGCCATAGATACCTCGCTCTAACCGCAAAAATCCTCCACTTGCTCATTAATACCAATAATATACCAAGAAGCGGACTTCCAGATAATACCGTTATGAGCACCGCCCCCACACCCAACAATAGATTTAAGAATACATGCACCATCTTGCTGGTGATATTTCGAGTTTTTCGAACTAATACATAATCTGCCATATGTATATATTATATCAGAAAATTTAATATAAGCTTAAAAATACAATTCGTTTGAGCCAAACTCTCAAACTATGATATAATTATTCTCATGGAACCAACTTTTTTCCAAAAACACCCTCTACTTAAAGACATACTTAGCCTCGGAGGCTTCATCCTGGCTATCGTACTAGGAACAGTCTTTCTAAATACGTTTATTTATCGTTCATACAATGTAGTCGGTGGCAGCATGGAAAACACCCTCCATGGCGATGACCGCGTCATCGTCAATCGCGCCGCCGTCTCTTGGGCACATTTCACCGGCAATGAATACGTTCCAGAACGCGGTCAAATCATCGTTTTCCTAAACGAAGATGAAGAAGCCGTTGCTAAGTATAAGTCAGAAGGTATCGAACATCCAATGACCTGCAATGTACCATCCAATGTCAGTGATCAATACATTATCAAGCGCGTCATCGCCTTCCCCGGCGAACGCGTAACAGTCAAAGACGGAATCATGACCGTATATTCATGGGACGAAGAAAAAAATGATTGGAACGATGGTTTTGTCTATGATGCCGAGTGGCGCACTTCCGACACCGACGGGCCCAAAGAATATACCTCGGGGGAAGTCGATACCATCGTACCCGATGGAGAACTTTTCGTATCTGGTGACAACCGAGAAGGTTCCAACTCATGGGACTCCCGCAACGGCCTCGGCACCATCCCCTACTGCCGCATCATCGGTCCTGTCGCCTTCCGACTCTTTCCTTTCGACAAAATCCGCACATTTTGAACATTTTTGTGAAACAAAAATGGTGCTGGAAGTAGGACTCGATTCGAAGAACGAGTCCGTAAAAAAAGACCCGTCAGGGTCATGGTGCTGGAAGTAGGACTCGAACCTACGAAGGCCGAAGCCGAGAGATTTACAGTCTCTTGTCATTGCCACTAGACGATTCCAGCACACATATTAATTAATGGAGCCTTCTACCAGGCTTGAACTGGTGACCTCATCCTTACCATGGATGCGCTCTACCAACTGAGCTAAGAAGGCATACCTATATATTATCATAGTTCACAAAAAAATGGAAGATTTTACTAAATTTTGAGTTTACAAAATAGTTTGTTATAATTATAGTTACATTAAATAAAAGGAGATAATACTATGTTTAATCTAAAAGACAGAGTGGCAGTAGTAACCGGAGCTTCATCGGGACTCGGACAGCAAATGGCACTGGCTCTCGCCAAGCAAGGCGCATCGCTTATGATCCTGGCGCGACGAGCAGAACGCCTAGAAGAATTTAAGCCCAAGCTAATCAAAGCCGGTGCGCCGAAAGTCATCACGTTCAAGTGCGACGTAACCTCTACGGACGACATCGACGCCGCAGCAAAAAAAGCCGAAGCAGAATTTGGTCGCGTAGATATCCTACTAAACTGCGCTGGCTCATCGAAAGACAAAGGCGTACTTGAAATGACTGACGAGGAATGGGATTTTACCATCGCGACGGACGAGACAAGCGTATTCAAAATGACCCGGGCTTTCGCAGCAATCATGAAGAAACATAAATACGGCAGAATTATTAATATTGCATCAATTTACGGACTGGTCGGGAATACCGAGATTCACACCATAGCGTATCACACCTCAAAAGGCGCAGTGGTGAATTTCACGCGCGCGGTAGCAGCCGAACTGGCGCTAGATGGAATTACTTGCAACGCAATCTGCCCTGGTTTTTTCTACACAGAATTGACCACCGACGTACTAAATACATCCACTTTCCAAGACTTCGCCAAAACTCATGTACCAATGCAGCGCTACGGCAAAGAAGGTGAACTAGACGCAGCGGTAATATTCTTAGCCTCAGAAGAAGCGCGATATGTAACAGGCGCAATCCTCCCAGTTGATGGTGGCTACACGGCAATATAATATAATTCGAAAGGAACAAGCATGAAAACAAAATACGACGGCACTAAAACTTACGAGAACCTCAAAATAGCCTTTGCAGGAGAGAGTGAAGCACGTACAAAATATGACTTTTACGCATCCAAAGCAAAGAAAGATGGTTATGAACAAATCGCGGCTATTTTCGCAGAAACTGCAGCCAACGAGAAAGAACATGCAAAGATGTGGTACAAAGAATTACATGGTGGTGCAGTAGAATCTACGGATGTCAATTTACAGGCAGCAGCGGATGGCGAAAATTATGAATGGAATGATATGTACGTAGGGTTTGCCAAGACCGCACGCGAGGAAGGATTCAACGAATTAGCCGAGAAATTTGAACAAGTCGCAGCTATCGAGAAAACTCACGAAGAGCGCTACCTCAAATTACTCGACAATGTAAAAGAAAAGAAAGTGTTCTCGCGCGACGGAGATATGATCTGGATTTGCCGAAATTGCGGTCATATCGTAGTGGGTAAAGAAGCGCCTGAAGTTTGTCCGGTATGCGCCCATCCGCAAGCTTATTTTGAAATAAAAGCTACAAATTATTAAAAGTATGCTATAATATAAATGGATGCCGAGTTAGCTCAGCTGGTAGAGCAGCCGCCTTGTAAGCGGCAGGTCATCAGTTCAAGTCTGATACTCGGCTCCATTTTTTGTTTTTGTGATATAATAAAGTTATGGATATATTTATAGGTGTAATGGGGGTAATAATAATCATAATGCTTGCTATAATTATTCTTAAGGTCTTAAGACCTCACGAATCGCAAGATTACAAAAAACTCGAAGAACGATTAATCCGAATGGAGGGCGAAGTTGCCAAAATCAGCCCCGAGATGGATCGTAATTTCCGAGAAAATCGTAAAGAAATCAGTGAGAATCTTGAGCGAATGCGCAGCGGCAACGAAAAAACATTAATCCAAATGCGCGAAAGCAACGAGAAAGATTTCGACCGCATACGCATCAGCAATGAAAAAAGCCTAGAGCAGCTCCGCACAAATAACGAAAAGAAGCTAGAGCAAATGCGCGAAACCGTAGACGAAAAATTACGCGCCTCAGTAGAGAAACGTTTTAATGAAAGCTTCAAATCAATTTCAACTCAATTAACTCAAGTTTATCAGGGGTTAGGCGAAATGAAAAATCTAGCCACCGGCGTAGGCGACCTCAAAAAAGTAATGGAGGGCGTCAAGACTCGCGGAATTTACGGCGAAGTTCAGCTGGGCACAATCATTGAAGACATTCTTAACAAATCACAGTACGAGGAAAATATTACCACCAAGAAAGGCAGCAACGACAGAGTTGAATTTGCCATCAAAATGCCAGGCAAAGACGATGAAAGTATCGTATATTTACCAATTGATTCGAAATTCCCAGTAGAAAATTATTCCAGATTGCTCGCCGCATACGAAAGTGGCGAAAAATCCGATATCGAAAAATACACCAAAGCCCTTTCCGCAGACGTAAAAGAGCAAGCCAAGAAAATCTCCGCTAAGTATCTTGATCCACCAATGACTACGGATTTTGGCATGATGTTCGTTCCGACAGAATCGTTATATGCAGAAATATTGCGTATTCCGGGTTTATCCGACGAAGTGCGACAAAAATACCATGTCTCAATCGCCAGCCCCTCCACCCTTCCAGTTGCCCTAAATGGACTGCTAATGGGCTTCAAAACTGTAGCCATCGAAAAACGCTCCGCCGAAGTCTGGCAGACCCTCGGAGCCGTCAAAACCCAATTTGGCAAATTCGGTGATTTACTCGAAGGCGTACAAAAGAAACTTCAAGAATCAGCTAATAAAATCGAATCAGCCAAGACAACATCTCGCCAAATTGAACGAAAACTTAAGAACGTAGAAGAATTGCCCGAAGCAGAATCCGTCAAGCTAATCGGTGAATTATAATAAAACAAAGAGAGTGTATTAATTACACTCTCTTTCTCCCCACGTGTGGTTTAACTACTCTCGGCGCAGTACTATTTTTTGTCGAAACATTTTTTCGTGCCGGTACCGTTTTGGGCAAAGTCCGAGCCGCTTCTGGTTTCTTCCGTGTCTTATTCCCCGCCTCCCTGGCTTCTTTTGCCAACCTAGCCGTCATCCGTCGCCGCTTCGCTATATTATCACGCGTAATTTGCGCTTCGATTCGTGCCGACGTCGCCGTTGCCGCCTCCGTATCGCCAGCTCCCTCATATATTGCTAGAATTTGTCGAAGCGTCGTTACTTTCGGGTCTAATTCATAAGCATTTTCAAGTGCCTCCACAGCCTTCTTCCCTCGTCCCAACTTCTCCTCAGCCTTCGCTAGGGCAATATATCGTGCCGGAACATCGCCTTCTAGCTCTATCGCTTGCTGGAATGCCATCGCCGCCTTCTCGTACGCCCCAGTCTCTAGATAAATTAGCCCTACATTATGTATCGACGCCGGATTATTGTCAAGCGATTGTGCAATCTCAAAGCATTCCACCGCCTCATCATATTTCTGTCCCTTAGCATACAAAATCCCCAACCGATTATATGCCGCTGCGTTTTTTTCATCGAACTTCAAAATCGTTAGCAAAGCCTTCTCTGCCCGGAACGGCTTTCTTTCCTTCATCGCAGTCTGTGCTATAGCCCACAATTTTTTCATCTGCGCAGTATATTTTGGCGATTTCTCCTCAACTTTCTCCGGTTTCTTATCGACCGGAAAGAAAAACACTAGATAAACAGTAAAAACCATTATCGCAAATATTGCAATCATGTCTTCATTTTATCACAAATAATAAAAACCGCCAAATCTCATAAAATCACCCTTACATCAATCCAGCTACAATTTGCAGCTTTACATGTCCATTACGCGCCAAGGCCTCATAGGTTGACAAAAACTTTGGTAATTTTGTCACAAATATCGGCTTTCCCGTGATAAAATACGATTTATACAACATCTCTATTGCTGTTCCCACTACCGACAACGCATATGCTCGCACACCATCCTTTTTTTTCGCAATTTCCTCCGCCACCGCGAGCAATTCATCCCCCCGAGCCACCATCAGCCGCTTCGCCAAAGCCTTTACTGCGTCATCCGCATGAATCACGCCATCATCTACCGCAATACGCAAGAAATATAACGCCGCCCGCGATAATATTGTTGGCAGCAACATCGCAGGCGAATCTGTCACCAATACAAAATGTACTTTCTCGCCTGGCTCCTCCAGAGACTTCAGCAAGGCATTAGCTGCATCCTCACCTAATTTTTCCGCCGGGCGAATCACGATAAACAAATCAGCCGTTTGTCGCACAGACAATCGTCCCAACACCTCTCGCACTTGCTCTATGGTGATCACCGACTTGTCTTCTGGTTGCAGTACAATCGCTCCCGGAATCTCAATCAGCATATCATTCGGCACCACAAACACTGCCGTCCCTACTCGACCAGCGATTTCTTTTACTTTCAGAATGTCATCAAAAAACACCGCTTTACCCCTGTTTTTCCGGAATATTATCAGGCGCTTGTTTCGCTTCAACCACACCACCTTTCAATGCAGCCCGAAATGTATCCGGCACTTCTACCTTGAACACTTTCCTAATCCCACCGGGCAACGTAATCTCAAGCTCTCCCGCATGTAGATAAAGCCTATCCGCCGGCTCACCACTATAGACTGTGTCACCCACTATCGGATGCCCCAAATACTTCATGTGTACCCTAAGCTGATGTGTTCGTCCGGTTGTCGGACGAAGCTCCACCAATGAACGCCGACCATCACCCGACACATCAAGTACCTTATAGAAGGTCTCCGCTTCCTTACCATTTGCATCCACCAGAAAAGTCGTTGGTCTTTTCATATTCCGAATCATTGGCAAGTCAATCCTCGCCTCCGTCAATTTCAATGGACCGCCGCCCACCACGGCATAGTACTTCTTATGCACCGTCCTAGCTTGAAACTGCTTCTTCAGGAACTTCTGCACTTCTTCTGTCTTCGCCAAAATCATTACCCCAGAAGTATCTCTGTCTAGTCGATGGCATACCAGTCCATAATCCGCTAAAGTCTTCTCCGGACAATATTCCCCCTTCGCTTCGCTAAGCAGCCCCGACGGTTTATTCACTACCAATACATTTTCATCCTCATATATTGTTTCCGGCACCAAGTCGGCATTCTTCATTACTTCCGGCACTTTCAGATCAAGTTTCACGCCCTTTACAAACTTCGCATTAGGCTTCATCACAACCTCACCATCCACCGTCACGAATCCACTTTCAATAAATTTTTGCAGAGTAGACCGGTTATAACTCTTATAAATCTCTTTCATCATAATATCTAGCCGCACCTTATCCAGCTTAGCCTCTTTCTCTGGCAAAATCGTATCGCCGTTTATCACTCGCGACATTTCGGGCTTACTAAATTTCTTCCCAGTCCGAATCATCTTAACCCTACCGCCTTTTGCACTTCCAACAATTTCGCATTAGCAACCCCATTTGCATATACTTCCCCATCATTAAGTAGCTCATAAATCTGTTCGTCGGATATTGTACCCAACCGCTCTTGGAACCCTGACAACATTTTGACCACGCTAGAGGACACTTGCTTCTTTAGTTCGCCATATTTAGTCACTCCAGCCCACTTAGCCGCAACGTCTTTCAGGGGAACATCTGTCGCCAGTGCTTCAATTTGCAACAAATTAGACACTCCAGGGCGCTCTTTCATATCAAATTTTACTTCGCCAAGTGAATCCGTCGTCGCCGACATTATTTTCTTTGCCGCATTCTCTGGCGCGTCATCAAGCATTATTTTCGAATTCTCCGCCGCAGTGGATTTACTCATTTTCTTCTCTGGATTTACAAGGTCTCGTATCCGAATCCCCTCCGTCATCCCCATAAACTTCACTTGTTCAGCCGTTTTCACAGGCAACACAAATACTTCATTGTTAAATTTTCGATTAAACCTCTCCGCCAAATTCCGTGCCAACTCAATATGCTGGAACTGATCTTCTCCGAGCGGTACATATTCCGCTGAATAGAGTAAAATATCCGCCGCCATTAGTACCGGATAATCAAAAATTCCAACATTAGAGCTTGCCTTCCCCTCCGACTTCTCCTTGTACTGCGTCATCCGCCCCATCTCACCCATTGTTGCCACACAGTTTAATATCCAGCACAATTCCGAATGTGCCGGCACATAACTCTGTCGATAAATATGCACATTATTGTTGACTATGAGTCCAGCCGCCAAATAATATTTCAGAGTCCGAATTGTATTTTCTCGTAAATCCCCCTCCACCTCAGAAATAATCGAATGCAAATCTGGTACAAAAATATTAACCTGATAATCACCTGATTCAGAATATTCATTTGCCAACCTCACCATCGGCAACATTGCGCCAAGATAATTCCCAAGCGTAGGCACCGAATTCGCCCTCACACCAGTCAGAATCGTTTTCATCTGCATTCTCCCATTTAATACTTCCATTTTATCACAAACTATGCTAAAATAAAACCATGCAAGGATAAACGTAACAAAGATGGGGCGTTAGCTCAGTTGGCTAGAGCGTCTGCATGGCATGCAGAAGGTCAGGAGTTCGAGTCTCCTACGCTCCACCATTATAAATAATCATAATAATATTCTTGACAATACGTCAAGTTTATTTTTTGTCTACATTGACACAACCATAATCTAGTGATATAATTATCGAACAGGCTTTATAAGTCTAGTACATTTTACAGAGGTGAATAATATGATATTGAAACATCAGAACCATCGCTATTTGCAGAAGTTCGATGTTGCCTTTATCTTGAGAAACAGCGTCATTATCCCCAGGAGTCTCAAAAAAGAATTCGACAAATGGAGCTCTGAACTCAAACCCAAGAACACCAGAGACAAATTTACATTCATCGGGCCTTTCGTCAACGCAGAAAGCATTATGTGGCTCGATATGCAAAAGTACCTCGTTTCCTACAATGATTATTTTGGTATGCCCATTAAAGCCATCAGTAAGGAAATCCGTAAGGAGCAGAAAGAACTCGGGTACTATCGCGATTCTATCCATGTACTGCGCACTAATACTCTAGATACGGCGAATAACGAACCTTTACGCGCTACTCGTCGCCAAGCCGAGAAAATCGAACAGCATCTCGCCGCTCTAGAACTGCTTCGTGATCATCTTGAGGGCAAAATTCAATTCATTTTTCCCGACGGATATGAGCCCATTCCACCTCAACAGCCTAAAGCCCAAAACCAAGTGACTCGTCTCCTGGAACGGCTTTTCGGCCATTATCGCATCCCCTAACGGGGATGCTTTTTATTCCATTCGCCCCCAATGATATTCCGTAATAGACTCTGACTCCCCATAATTCATCTCTTCAATAGGAACGATATCGCCATATTCTATCTCGAAATGCTCAAATCGTCGCCGCATCCAATCCTTCAACCGCACGAATTCTGTCACAAAGTCACCCTCCCTGTCCCATTTTTCATTGTCCACCTCTGCCGCCCGCCAAATTTCCGCTGCTCGATTTATCATATATTCCTCAAGTTCACCCCAATGCCCAGACATCCTTTCAATATACACTCTTTGCACCTCATCCTGAAATTCCGGCACTTTTATCATATTATAAACAATTCGTGAGATATTTAGCTCCGGTTCAAGCACTACAGTTTCTCCACTATCGCTATTATATACCCCACCTATAGCCTCAATTTCCCTCGCGCGGTTCATTTCAGGCGAGAAAAAATCCTCAAATTTTTGCCATACCCAAACCCGATTTGCCAAGGCAAGATCAAAATCCCATCCAGGACCAGCATGGATCTTATCGTCATTGCCATCCTTATACATAAAGAAACTCGTAGTATAAGCATCCGGATTCACCGTAAATTCACTTAGTAGATAATATTTTGCAAAAGATTCCACATCTGCAAGTTCTTTTATCCGCTCATAATCACCCGACTCTGCTGCAAGCTCTAGCTGATTATAACTACTCAAAAACCCTTCCATTGCCATTTCAGAGTTATCCTCATTCACCACATCGACCAAACCAAAACAGTCACCTTTAAGCGACACATAGCATATCTCCTCTGCCCCATGCAAATCATCTAATTCCACCACTATCCCCAACGGGTCTCTAAGGTCGACTAAATTTTTCCCAATTTCTATTTTATGCGTCAGGTAGTATAGCCCCACATCCTCACCATCCACGTACAACTCAACATATTGCCCCTGTAAAGCATATTCCTCACCTAACATCCTCGATAAATAAAAAGCCGCATCGTTTCTCAAATGCGTCGTATCAAAAAAATTAGCAAGGAGCACCCATTTTCGTGCTTTACCAAGCCCCAATAAATCCACTTTATCCGCAAATTTTATCTGATAAGGCTTCTTTACCATCCCCCATGTCGAATTTCCCCGCCCTTTTAATTCCACATCGCTATACCTCTGCGATACGCCGCCATCGCTCAAGGTCAAGCTATTTCCCTTATATTTCGTCTCCTTAGCCCCACTGTTTACCTGCTCCAAATCCGTCCCAGCCAACGAAAGTTCCATTATCGGAAGACCATAGCCCTCTCGCATAGTTCTATTTTCATCGGCCGCCCCAGTTTTCATCAAAATCACCGCCCCAGCCATTAATACTGCAAACACTACCAGAATTACGGATATTTTTTGCCAGAATCGACGACTTCTCATACCTACCATTTTATCATAAATTAAATTGCATCCGCAAATATCACTAATCTGTGTGAGGCATCTCCATTACCATACATTTCACCCGCACAAGTCATCAAAGCCAAACTATACCGACCCTTAGCATTCACAATCGCAGTCATTCTATACCCCACACCATCAAGCTCCAGCTTTGTATCTGAAATCTTTGCATAAGTGGCCACTTCGCGCACCACGTAAGAAGTTGCCATACCGCCATTCGTCACCGTAAAAACACTCCCTACCCCAATACTAGACAATACGCCAAACACCCCCGCCGAATTATGCCCATAAAGCAATTTACCGTAACGATTCACATGCCCACCAGCATCCACCGCCGTATTCGCTACATCTACCACCTCAAGCGTTCTCCCCGCAATCGTCAACGAATTCGCATATACTGGTGCCACTGGAGTAACATTTATAGAGTTTCGCACCACACCAGCATCTGGCGCCTTCGCTATTACCACTGGCTCCGGTTCTGGCAATGGCACAGTCTCCACTACCCCAGCATTATCTAATCCGCTCAGCGTAACATCATCCGCTGCCGCCAGAATAATCGGGTTACAAATCGCCCCTATTATACTAGATATAATTAACAAAAAAAGGCTCCTCGCCATCATAAACTCCTATACTAAATGACCTAATGCTCTAATTATAGCACACTTTGACATTTTTGTCAATATAGACTACAATTATCTTATAAATAGTTCGACAAGGGATAAACATATTCCATCGAGCATATAAGGAGGTAAATGAGCAAATTTGACGATCAATATATTGACTTGTGCAAGCGTATCCTAAATCATGGCGAGAAAATCACGAATTACAAGAAACACGATCATCGCACCGCCAAAGCATCTTCCGTCATCCCAGATCATGCTGCTCAAGGTCACCTAGCCTCCGAGACCATCCGTCTTCCTCATCAAGTTCTCCAATTTGACCTCTCCGAAGAATTCCCTATTCTCACCTCTAAGCAAGTCGCATTTAAGACCTCCACTCTTGAAATGCTTTGGATTTATCAAGTTGCATCAAACGATGTCCGTTGGTTACAAGAACGTGGCATCAAGATTTGGAATGAATGGGAAATCTCCCCAGATGGCACTTACCAAGGCCGCAACATCAACGAAATATTTGCCAAGAATCACCCAGACGAACCATCCACTGATTTTGCCCACACTATTGGTACAGCCTACGGTTGGCTTGTCAATCGCTACGACCTCATCGATAACCTTATCGATACACTCAAAGTCAACCCAGGTAATCGCCGTATGGTTCTCTCTCTTTGGCAAAATGAATGGCTTGATACTGCCGCCCTCCCCTCTTGCGTCTGGAACTCTCAATGGAATCTTATCGACGGATACCTCAATCTCCTGGTCACCTCACGCTCCACCGATGTTCCTCTTGGTCTCCCTTTCAATATCTCTCAGTATGCCGTACTCTGCTATATGATCGCTCAATGTATTGGCGCCCAACCTGGTCAGTTTACCTTCATCACCAACGATGCCCACATCTATCTCAACCAAGTCGACGGCATCCGCGAGCAAATCTCCCGCTACGACACCGCTATAAAAGACGGTACGCTCCCTCCTGCCCCAAAACTCTGGCTCAATCCTTCCATCACTGACTTTCACTCTTTCGACAACTCCCGCGAACTTAAAGATATTAAATTGGAAGGCTATGACAACCTCGGTGTTATCAAAATGCCAATTACGGAGTAGTCATGATTAATATCATCGCAGCGATCGGCAAAAATCACGAACTCGGCAAGGGCAACCAGCTAATTTTTCGTATTAAGCAAGATATGCAATTTTTTAAAAATACCACCATGGGTCACCCTATTCTTATGGGTCGCAAAACCTTCGAAAGCATCGGCCACCCCTTACCAGGACGCACTAACTACGTCATCACTCGTCATCCAGAGAACCTACCAGACAATGTTAAGCCAGTTCATCAGCTTCGCCAATTTCTCGAAAACTGGCAAGATTCCGAAGCTAGGCTCTTCGTCATTGGCGGCGCTATGGTCTATTTCGAGGCACTCCCCTACGCCAAGTATCTCTATCTTACCGAAGTTGACGCTTCCATCGAGAACGCCGACAGTTTTTTTCCTTTATTCGACAAGTCTAATTACTCCCAAAAACTAATCAAGAAAGGCTCCGAAAATGGTTTAAAATTTACCATTACTCAGTATATTAAAAAATAAGGATAAAGGAGATTATATGCAAGATTTAATATTCGATTTAATTAATCAGGAAAAAACTAGACAATCCGAAGGACTAGAATTAATTCCGAGTGAAAATTATGTCTCAACGGCAGTCTTAGAAGCCATGGGTAGTATCTTAACCAACAAATATTCCGAGGGATATCCTAGTTTTAAAGGTATTCCGGACTGGGATGAAGCTAAACTTGCTAAAGAAATTCTACCAAATTACCGTTACTATGGCGGCCAAGTCAACATAGACCGCATTGAACGCATCGCTATTAGCCGAGCCTGTAGACTTTTTCATGCCGATCATGCCAACGTTCAACCCCATTCTGGCGCGCAGGCCAACACCGCAGTTTACTACGCCTGGTTAAAACCTGGTGATACGGTGCTTGGTATGTCGCTACCCGCAGGCGGACACCTTACCCATGGCGCCAAAGTTACTCTCAGCGCCAAAATCTACAATTTTGTTGGTTACGGCGTTACAGATGACGGAGATATCGATTACGATGAGCTGGAGAGCCTCGCTCTCGAACATCTACCTCGTCTAATCCTAGTCGGCTATTCTGCCTTTATGAAAATCCCTGATTTCGCCCGTGTTGCCAAGATTCGCGATAAAGTAGTCAAGAAATCTGGCCAAGAAGTCCTCTTAATGGCCGACATGGCTCACGTCGCTGGCCTCATTGCCGGTGGTGTCCATCCTAACCCCTTAGATTACGGTTTCGACGTGATGACCACCACCACCCATAAGACCCTCCGCGGCCCCCGCGGCGGCCTAATTCTCAGTAAAGGTAACGTCGCCTCACCCCTAAAACGCCCTGAACACAAGCTCGAAAACATCCCCATTTTAATCGACCGCGCCGTCTTCCCTGGTACTCAGGGCGGCCCACTCGAGCACATCATCGCCGCCAAAGCCGTCGCATTCGGCGAAGCTCTTCAACCCGAGTTCAAAACCTACGCCGCTGCCATAGTTGATAATGCCAAAACCCTCGCCACCGAGCTTATTAAACAAGATTTTATTCTTCAGGGCGACGGAACTGATAATCATCTAATCCTCGTTGATGTCCAGGAAAGCTTCGGTTCCGATGGCAAGCTCTACGAACGCGCTCTTGATACAGTAGGGCTCACTCTTAACGCCAATTCTCTACCTCATGACGAAGCCGCCTTCCGCCCCTCCGGCGTTCGCCTTGGCACTCCGGCCATTACCACACGTGGACTAGGCAGTAAAGAAATGAAGCAACTCGCCCTCTGGATGAAAAAAGTCGCCGATATCTGTAAAGAGGCCGGCTCCGAAGACAATCTCAGCAAATTCTCCGCCGAGCTCGAAACCATCCGCGCCGAAGTTCGTGAACTTGCCCTTAAATTCCCCGTCCCTGGTATCTAGCCCACCCCTGTTACACTGTCAACGTTTTGTGAAAATGTCCACCCCTGTTACACTTGACTTTTATAGAGAAGTGTGATATAATTAGACCAGTGTCCGAAACCACAAATTTCGACAAGCCAGGGAGGGTTTACAATGAAAAGGTTTTTCGAAAACGTCAACGTCCGTTCAAGCACCATCATGGCCATAATCACTCTCATGTGCATCATGATCGTTCCAGCTGGAGCAGCTTTCCAGGATATCCCACAGAGCAGCTGGGCGACCAACTACATCGACTATGCCGAGGCCTACGGTCTTATCAACGGCATCGGCGACGGGAGGTTCGCCCCGAACGCCACCTTGACGGAAGCTCAATGCTGCCAGATCATTTACAATGGTCTGGTCACCAAGAACACCCAAGCGACCGGCGTCCGCTGGTACACAGAAGCGGTAGACTGGGTGCAGTCACGCTGGCGTAGCGTAACCATCGTTCCCGACAAAGCCGCCACAAGGCTCTTCGTCGCCGAACTCCTAACCGAGTTCGGTCCGCCCATCGAGCCGCGCACCAGTTACAATTACAATCCATTCACGGACTGCAATATGCTTTCAAACTACGAAAGCTACGCCATCAATAGCTGCCGGAAGCGTGGCATTATCTCCGGCTACCAGGATGGAACATTCAGGCCATACAACAAGCTCACGCGAGCCGAAGGGGCCAAAATGTTCAGCATTTGGTACCACCAGGAGTTTTATGACACTCCTGATCCCGCCAAGGCTATGAGCCTCCAGCAGAAGGCTGAGGCCGAAGCCAAGACGATGGGTCGGTACGCCCAATCCCTTGGCTGGAAAGCCGAAGCGGCACCCTGGCCCTACAACCACAACGACGGTACCTACTGGTACCAGTTGGAGGCCAACAACCAGAATGGAACCTTCGAGTTTCTGGTTGGCGGCTCCATCAGCGGTACCGACACCTGGTGGCACATCGTCACCCAAGACGGATTCAAAAATCTATCCAAGGAATCCGTCAAAGCGTCGCTCGCCAAATGGGCGACGTAACGCTCGGACACTACAAGCCCCGCTTTTTAAGCGGGGCTTTTCCCATTCATATTAAATCAAAAAAATAATCTTGACATCAAGTTAAGTTTATTCCATATGGTGGAGCGTGCGGGAATCAAACCCGCGACCTCGGCAATGCGAATGCCGCGCTCTATCAGCTGAGCTAACGCCCCACAATGCTATTATTATACCACAAAAAATAGCCTTTATAAAGGCTATTTTTTGCAATTCCTTAACGCTTCGAGAACTGTTCGCGACGTCTTGCCGAGCGCAACCCATACTTCTTGCGCTCCTTCTCGCGTGGATCACGTGAAGTAAATCCAGCTTTCTTGAGAATCGGGCGCAAATCCGGTGCCTCAATCACAAGTGCCTTCGATATCGCAAGTTTAATTGCATCAACCTGACCAGCCAAGCCACCACCCTTCACTAGAATAGTGATATCATACTCTTTCTGCTTTTCTGCCAACGCCAGCGGGTCGGTAATCTCCGCCAGATATGTCTTATTACCGGACAAATATTCCAATGCCGGCTTATTATTAATCGTAATACCACCTTTACCAGCGTACAGACGCGCCGTAGCGGTAGCAGATTTACGTCGTCCTAGTCCATAGGTATATTTCTTAGTTGCAACCATTATTTAATCTCCTTCGGACTTTGCGCTGCATGGGCGTGCTCTGCGCCGCCATCAAATACACGCAATCGCTTCATCCTATCTGCAGCTAATTTATTCTTTGGAAGCATACCTTTGACCGCTTCGCGAATTGCCCGCGCTGCGTCTTTTTCGATTACTTCCTCAAGCTTGAGCTCTTTAATTCCGCCGGGGTATCCACTATGACGGTAGTATTTCTTAGCAACCATCTTGTCCCCAGTCACCACTAGATTCTTCGCATTAATCACTACCACGTAATCGCCGTTATCAATGTGCGGGGTATAAGTCACCTTTGACTTGCCCATCAATTTATCAGCAATCACCACCGCAAGCTTCCCTAGCGACATTGACGATGCGTCAATCACCCACCAATCACGAGAAACTTCACTCGCCTTCTGAGAATAAGTTTTCATTATTTATCCTCCTTCTTAGCTGGCTTCGCCGTTTTCGTAGACTTCTTAGCCTCTTTTGGCTCGGCTTTATCAGCTTTCACCTCAAAATCAACTTCATCTACAAATGAAATCGTCCCCATCTCCGCATTATCGCCTCGACGATACCCAGCATGCTCAATCCTTAGATATCCAGAATCACGCTTCATCTGCGGAGCAATCACGTCAACTAACAAAGTTGCCACCTCAAGGTCATTAAGTCTTGCGATTACAAGCCTTCGAGAAGCTAAATCACCTTTTTTAGCGAGCGTAATTAACTTCTCTGTTGAACGACGCATTTCCTTCGCTCTTGCCAGTGTTGTTGTTATAGATTGTTCTTTAATCAGAGAGCACATCAGCCCACGCATAAGCGCGCGTCTCTGATCGGTTTCACGGCCGAATTTACGACCTTTATATCCGTGCCTATGCATATTAAATATTTAACTCCGTTAACTTTTCTTTTACTTCATCTAACGCCTTCTGTCCAAATCCTTTCAAGTCCTTCAAATCACTCTCCGAAAGAGTCACCAAGTCTCGAATGGTTCTAATGTCATTATTAAGCAAAGCGTTAGCTGTACGAGCAGACAAATCTAATTCCTCGATAGGCAACAATAACCCAGAGTCATCTTCCTCTCTGCTCGAACCCGGCGCTGGGATCGAATCCACTTTAGTACTGCCGGCCAATGCCGTATACTGGTTGACCAAAATAGCCGCAGCTTCTTCAAAAGCTTCTTGCGGCGTAATGGTGCCATCAGTATCTACTGTCAAAGTTAGCTGTTGCAAATTCGTATCCTGCCCCACACGAGTATTTTCAACCTTATATCGCACTCTTAGCACTGGCGTAAATACTGCGTCCACTGCAATCATGTCGCTATGCACTCGCTCCGCACTGGAACGCTCAATCGTAAGATACCCCCGCCCAGTCTCTACCACAAATCGCATTTTTAGGACTGCCTTCGGATCATCAATATGACAAATCGTCTGATTCGGATTGGCAATCTCTACTTCCGCTGGAAGCTTGATATCACCAGCAATCACTCGCTTGTCACCATCTTTTTCCGATTGCTGCTCACCCTTCATCTCCAAGGTTAATTCTACTGGGGCATCACTATGACACTTAAAGCGAATATTCTTCAGATTCAACATGATATCTACCACGTCTTCCCGTACTCCAGGAATCGCCGTAAACTCATGGTTCGAACCTTCAATTGAGAACGCCGTAATTGCTGCCCCCTTAACACTGGACAATAACACCCTTCGCAATGAATTGCCAAGCGTATTACCATATCCGTAGTAAAGCGGCCTAATTACAAACTCTGCGCTATTTTCACCGAGATTTTTTACTTCAGCTAGTTCAGCTTCGTGAATATTTTTTGTTGTCATATTCTATTCTCCTTAGCGTGAGTAGTACTCAACGATTAGTTGTTCGTTAATGCCAGCCTCAGCTTCCTCGCGCTTCGGTAGGCCTGATACCTCAATTTTCATTTTCTTGCCGTCGACCTTCATCCAGGAAAGCGGAGTTACGCTTGTCGTCCCAATGATATTCGGAAGATTCTTGAAGTATTCAGACTTAGCTGATTTTGGACGAACCTCTAGAACATCACCCGGGTTCAACCGAATTGAAGGAATATCAATCCGACGACCGTTCAATAGAAAATGTCCGTGTGAAACCAATTGCCGTGCTTGTCGACGAGTCAATGCGAACCCTGCGCGATACACCACGTTATCCGCACGCCTCTCGAGAAACTCCAAGAGCTTCTCACCTGTCAAGCCTTCAGCTTTTTGGGCTTCTTTCATTAATTTTGCAAACTGCTTCTCCAATAAACCATACATACGGCGTACTTTTTGCTTTTCGCGCAATTGAGTTAAATACAAACTCCCCCCACGTACACGCATATCACCATGTTCGCCAGGAATACCGGATTTTTTTGCCATCACCTTATGGGCTTTTGGCGCAAGCGCATAGCCCTCGCGACGACTTTGTTTTACGATTGGTGAATAATCTCTAGCCATTACGGTTTCCTTTCTCCTTTCGGTCTTACCCCACCATGAGCAATCGGAGTCACATCCACGATGCTATCAATCTTAATCCCTGCTGTCGAAATTGCCCGAATTGCCGCATCGCGACCCAAGCCAATCCCAGAGACATATACATCAACCGAATTTAGCGAATGATTCTTTTTAGCTAGCTCCAAAGCTTTTTCTGCCGCAACACCAGCTGCAAAAGCCGTACCTTTCTTCGAGCCACGAAATCCATTAGCACCAGCCGAAGATGCAGTCAAAACCCCACCCGTCTTGTCGGTTACACTAATAATAGTATTATTAAAAGTAGCCTGAATATGTACCTGACCAGCATTAACGATTCGCTTACCCTTTTTTCCTGCTTTTGCCTTTGGTACCGACGTAGTGACCTCAGCAGCCTCAGACACAGCAGTCTTTTTAATTTCTTCTTCTGCCATATTATACTCCTAGGTTTTGCTCGCTGCTTTAGGTTGTGCACCACCGACCGCGATCGCCTTACCCTTACGAGTACGTGCATTCGTACGAGTACGCTGGCCGTTGACTGGTAATTTAGCCTTGTGGCGGACACCCTTATAGGAATTAATATCCTTTAAACGTTTAATATTGTTACTCACGAGGCGCCGGAGATCACCCTCAACGTGATATTTCGCGGAAATAATATCGTTGATTTTTTGTTCGTCAGCCTCGGTGAGATCTTTCACCCGAGTGGTAGGCTCGATTTTAGCCTCCGCAAGGATTTTTCTACTGGTTGTACGACCAATCCCATAAACATAAGTGAGAGCAATCCACACTTGTTTATCGGAAGGAATTACAACACTAGCTATTCTAGCCATGCTTAACCCTGCCTTTGCTTATTCTTAGGTTTTTTCTTGTTGATGACTCTCAGCACACCCTTCCGGCGCACAATGATATCATCGGGCGAGATTTTTTTAACACTTGCACGTACTTTCATGGTGTTAAAACATCCTTTCCTTTTATAAGATTATGTTTTATATCATAATCTTGAAAATTATCGACTTTTGCATCTGTTATTTTCAAGAACGAAAAAACATAATCTCGTTAATATTAATCTTTAAGCCGAAAGCTGATTCTGCCCTTTGTAAGATCGTAGGGGGTTAACTCAACTTCGACTTTGTCGCCGGGAACGAGACGAATATAGTTCTTACGCATCTTCCCGCTCATGTGGGCAACAATAATATGACCATTCTCGAGTTCAACCCGAAACTGGGTATTCGGCAAAGCCTCAACGACAGTGCCCGTGAGTTTAATCACTTCCTTCTGACTAGCCATAAATTACTCCTCCATTTTATCACAAAAATCTATAGTTGTAAAGATTAAAATACTATATTTCATGAATACTGAGCAAGCCCAAGAATATTTTTGCGAAATTTAGGAAATTATCTCGTACGAACCGTGAAGACAGCCGTGAGACACGAGTAATTTCCGTAAAAAATTTTGCAAAAATATTCCTGGCGCGCAGCGAAACATGAATGAAATTTAGTATTTTAATCTTGAACCAGCGTTGCTCTTGTAAATTGTCTAGAGAGGTAAGTTCCTTGAGCTTGCGACCATTCTCCTGTACAAGAAATCAACGTCACTGATTCTTTTCCGTGCTCCGGCGACTTCGCAGCAGTAGCCATATATGCGTCTGATTCCGCTAATGGAACCTCCACGTTTTCAACAACCTCGTACTTAAAGACTTCGCCGTCCCCACGCTCAATCTTAACAATATCACCCTTTACGAGTTCAGGTAATTTCTTAAATACGCCATGCACGTGCGGACCGCCATTATGTCCATCAATAACCATCGTTCCACCCTGTCCTGGCTTACCAGAATTCTCATACCATCCAACATCGAATATATTATTCGGCGTCGTAAGCTCCCCCTTGCTGCTCACCCCCATTGGTAAAACCCGCGCATTTTTCACCGAAAGCTTTTCAATCGATAAATAACGTGGGCGATCAGCAGCGACGGTATACTCCTTCACTTCAGTTTCAGTCGGCGCAACCTCAATTAGCTCCTCTTCATCCTCGGATTCAACCACCACTCGTTCACTACCCTCTTTTTCGCTATAGTAATTTGCTTCAAAACTCACTACCCGAATTAAGAACACCAAGAACAGCACCCCCACTACGGCCCATATTGCCCACTTTACAACTCGGCGCCACCCGTTAATCTTCAAGCTCATTTCTAAAATCGTCATAGGTTACCATAAGTGCTCGAGAATCAATCGACCGTAGATTCTCTAATGCCACCGTCACTACGATTAAGAGTCCCGTACCAGAAATCGATAATCCTATCGGGGCGCCAGTCACTACAATGAAAATATAATCAGTAATAAACGGAAGCATCGCCACCAACCCTAACGCCAAAGCACCAAACAAATCTAAGCGATTTACTACCTTGCCCAAATATTTCGAGGTCGCAATACCAGGTCGCACCCCCTCAATAAACCCTCCCTGCTTTTGCAAATTATCGGCAATTTCCTTTGTATCAAAGATAATCGAGGTATAGAAGTATGTAAAGGCGAACACAAGCAAGAAATACATCGCCGGATACACAAACCATTGCCCCGTAATTCCATTCGGATAAATCGCCGCAAAATTACTCGCTGACGGCGCAGAAAATATCGTAACCAAAGACGCTCCAAACTCGTTTCCCGGATCCACCGTCGTCACCACCTGACCAATCAACGCCGGAAGCGACAAGAAAGCCGTCGCGAAAATCACCGGAATCACACCTGCAGCAATCATTTTAATCGGCAAAATCGACTTAATTCCACCATACGAAGAGTTCCCATGTACCCGCTTGGCATAATTAATCGTGATAATCCGCTGCGCTTCGTTTAATTTCACCAAGAAATATATTACTATCAACATTGCCACCGCAAACCCTAACACTATCCAGAATGTCGTCGGATTCACCGGTAGATTCAGCCAGCCAAACAAATTCAAAGTACCTTGGCTCGTATCAAATAAAGCATTTCCAAGTGACGCCATTGTGGTAGGCAGCTGAGAAATAATCGACGCAAAAATCAATGTCGAGATACCATTACCAATCCCCTGTTCAGTAATTAACTCACCCATCCACATTAGAATAACCGAACCAGCCGTCATCGCCGTCACCGACAACACCCAATCTCCCATCGTAGGAGTAAAATCAGTTGCAATATTAGCCGCCACCGTCGACTGATATAATATAAATATGTATGCAATTGACTGCACAATCGCTAGCGGCACCGTTAAAATACGCGTCCATTGGTTAATCTTTCTTCTCCCAGATTCACCATCATTGGATAACTCTTCCAGCCTAGGAATCGCCTTAGTCAATAACTGCACTACAATCGAACCGGTAATATATGGCGACAAGCCCACCAATATAATACTAAATGAAGCCAAACCACCACCCGAAATCAAATTTAAGAAACTCGAAAAGTCTGATTTTTCAAGCAAATTCGATACCGCTTCCTTAAAAGTTGAGGCATCGCCCATGGGGACTGGAATCTCAGCCAATATTCTATACGCCACGATAATTCCTAGAATTACCATCACTCGGCGCAACATATCTTTATTTTTTAGGGATTTGAAAATCGTCTTGAAATGCATATAAACCTCTTGATAACTATATCTAATATATCACACTTTGATAAAATATAAAAGTCTAAAAATAACAGATTGCCAAAGAACACTATTCCCTGGAGCATATAATTTTCCCATAGAAAAATTACAACCAGTACGGATTTTGTGAATAAGTTTACTACTCTAATCAAAATCCGCCTATTGTTGTAATTTTTATCTTGGCGAAAGAATTTTCGGCAGTATATTTATAGGTTTTCTAAATCTGCCTCAGTAGGCACCTTAGAATCCGAAGTTTCAAAATCAGATAGTGGCGCCACGCCTGTCCCTACCGGGATTTTACGACCGATAATCACGTTCTCTTTCAAACCACGCAAACGATCTACGCGACCATTGATAGCTGCATTAATTAGAACCCTTGTAGTGTCCTGGAATGATGCCGCCGATAAGAATGAATCGGAGAAAATCGACACCTTCGTAATACCCAGCAGTAAGTTAGTGTAAGTCGCTGGCTCTTTGCCTTCAGCCTCTAAGTCACGGTTAGCTAAGCTTACCGCAGCTTTCGACACGATGTCGCCAGATACAAATTCTGAATCACCCGGCTCGTTAATCTGAACGCGCGAGAACATCTGTCGTACCAGAATCTCAAGATGCTTAGGTGCAATCTCATGACCTTGTGCCGCATACACGTTCAGAACGTCATTCATAATATAGCGTTCAGTCGCTTCAACACCCTTATATTTCAAAAGATCTTGCAAATTCAACGAACCAGTAGTCAACCTATCGCCAGCTTTCACCGCATCATTAGACTTTACAACCATCTCAGCATCGCCAGGGATTTCAATTCTCACTGGCGCACTCGCTGCCGCCACCAAGATAATTGCACCCTTTACGAGCTCCACGATACCGTCTCGAGGTGCCTTGATAGCTTCATTATCTCCACTCTTCCGTACTAATGTGGCTCCAGTTTTCACCGATTCACCATCCTTTACTAGTGGCTTACGTGAGCCAATCTCAAATCGTTCAATTGAGCCAGATTGAGGAGTAATTTGTGCCACATAGTGATTACCATCTTCCCAAACTTCCACTACGCCATCAATCGGTGCAATAAAAGCTTGACCTTTAGGAGTCCGAGCCTCCAGAAGCTCTTCCACCCGCGGCAAACCACGCGCAATTGCACCAGAACCCGCCACACCAGAACCATGTTTAGTATCAAGCGTTAACTGAGTACCAGGCTCACCAAGCGATTGTGCTGCAATAACCCCAACTGGCTCATGTGCAGCCACTAACTCACGTGTTGACATATCCACACCGTAAGCACGGCGCGGCACACCATCCACTGCCGTGGTCGACAAGATAGATTGGATTTTCACAAAGTCAATATTCTCATCAGCCTCAATTTGTTCCGCCGTCTCCTTAGTGATTAGCTCATTCGCCTCAAGATATCCAGGCACCACTTCAGCCGTGTAACGACCGGCCAACCTTGCCGCAAAGCCAATCCCCGAAAGCTCAGTCTCATTTCTATATACTGCAAATCCTGGGTCTTCCGCTTCCTCATCGGTCGTAAACACATCTTGCGATACATCCACCAAACGACGCGTCAAATATCCAGAATCCGCCGTACGAAGCGCTGTCGACACCTGGCCCTGTCGTGCACCTCGCGTCGCAATAAACGACTCAAGCGTATTAAGACCTTTCTTATACGAAGACTTCACCGGAAGCTCAATCTCATTGTTATTGATATCTACCATGATACCAATCTCCGCCGAAGCGAGTTTGATGTTCGAAATATTACCACGGGCACCGGAGTTTACCATTACTGCGATATCCGTATCCATCTCAGACAACTTCGAAGATAAGAAATCCGAAATCTTCTTATCAATATCTCGCCAGTTGGCAACCGTTAGCTTATGACGTTCTTCTTCCGTAGTCAACCCATCATTAAAATCTTGCTGAATCAATGCCGTTTTCGCATCACCTTCCGCAATGAAGTCATCAATCTCATCATATGTTGGATAATCGTCCTTTGCGGTCGAGATTGATGCAATCGTCTCATATTCAAACGCTAAATCTTTCAATGCGTCAGCCGTCTTCACCATCACTTCAGAACCATACAAATCAAAGATGTCCGCCATTACTTTCGACAAATGTTTCTTAGTTTGCACCGAATTATCATACGGATAATCCTTTGGCAAGATCTCATTGAAAATCACCCGCCCTAAAGTAGTATTACGAATCTCCTTCTTCGCAAACACCCGAATCGGAGTCTGCAAAGCAATCAATCCTTGATCGTAAGCCATCTCTGCCTCGTAGACCGAGGAAAACGCCTTAGCTTCGCCCATATCGGTTCCAGGCTTATCATAAGTCAGATAATAAGCACCTAGTACCACGTCTTGATAAATCGCAAGTACTGGCGAACCATCGGCCGGCTTCAAGAGATTCTTCGACGCCGACATTAATTCACGAGCTTCCGCCTGTGCCGCGTCCGACAAAGGCAAATGTACTGCCATCTGATCCCCATCATAGTCGGCATTAAACCCGGATGCCACCAAAGGATGTAATTTAATAGCTTTACCATCAATCAGTCTAGGCTGAAAAGCCTGTACCGACAGACGGTGAAGCGACGGAGCACGGTTCAGAAGCACATATTTACCCTTAATCACTTCGTCCAAAGCGTCCCAGACTACAGTCTCTTTTGTCTCAATCAAACGTGATGCTGCACGAATATTGTTCGCATATTCGTTACTAATTAGCCACGAAATCACAAAAGGTTTAAAGAGTTCCAATGCCATTTGTTTCGGCAAACCACATTCATGCAATTTCAACTCTGGACCCACCACGATCACCGAACGCCCAGAATAGTCCACACGTTTACCAAGTAAGTTCTGGCGAAATCGCCCCTGCTTCCCTTTCAATAAGTCAGACAAAGATTTCAGTCGCCTACGACCATTCGTGGAATTAGCCCCACGCGAACCATGCGCAGCCGAATTATCAATTAAAGCATCTACTGCTTCTTGCAACATTCGCATCTCATTTCGACAGATCACTTCCGGAGCGTTCAAATCAAGCAGCTTCTTCAACCGATTGTTACGATTGATTACTCTACGATACAAGTCATTCAAATCCGACGTCGCAAACCGACCGCCAGGAAGTGCAATCATCGGACGAAGATCTGGTGGGATCACTGGAATTACCGTCAAAATCAAATCTTCTGGCCGTATTCCAGCCGCTTGCATCCCCTCTAAAGTCTTCAGGCGTTTCTGAATCTTCTTTTCCTTCTGCCCCTTAGACTCGGCTTCTTCTTCCCGCAAACCCTCAATCAGTTTATCCAAATCTATCTCATCCAACATCCTCTTAATTGCAGTTGCGCCCATCTCCACTGTAATCAAATCCTCATATTCTTCTGGCAAATTTCGATATTCCACCTCAGTAATAACACCACACTTTTTAAACGATTCCAGCATCGCTTTTCGCATAGCATAATCCGATTCTAACTCTTCTATCTCCTTAGTCTGAGCTTCGGCCAAAGCCTTTACATCGGCCCCATCAACCTTCGACTCCTTCTCATAACGCAAACGAATCGCATCACGCGCCGCCGTTGTCTGCCCCTCCAAGCTTTCAAGTGTTTTAGCAATCTCATCCGTCTTTGCATCCGTAATTAAATAGGTCGCAAAATATACTACCTTTTCAATATTCTTAACAGTAATATCAAGCAGTAACGACAATGCTGATGGGATCCCCCGCATAAACCAAATGTGTGCCACCGGTGCAGCCAGGGCAATATGCCCCATACGCTCACGCCTCGTGATTGACTTGGTTACAAGATTACCTTCCTTATCCACCGCCTGCTCTCGCGATCGCACGCCCTTAAGCTTAGAATCGTGCGGGTTAATATCTTTAGTCGGCCCAAAAATCCTCTCACAGAATAAACCATCCCGCTCAGGCTTCTGAGTACGGTAATTTATTGTTTCCGGCTTTGTTACCTCGCCATAGCTCCAGTTCAAAATGTCGTCACGGCTCGCCACCGTCAGTCTAATCGAATCGAAATCCGAAGCGCTGATAAAATTATCCATCCACGCCATTATTAGAACTCCTCTCCGAGATCGACAGTACCATCATCCTCGTCAATCTCTGTTATTTCAATACCTTCATCCGCCATCATCGCTTCAGCCTCTGAGTCATCGAGGTCAAGGATTTGCGGCTCAGTGTCCTTTTTATGTTGATCGTAGATGGATTGATCATCTTTGGATTTTTCAATTTCTTTCGAAGTTTTTTCGATTGCATCACCAGCATCCGTAGACTCGCCATGGTCGAGCAAATCAACCTTAAGCCCTAACCCTTGCAATTCTTTTACCAAAACGTTAAAGCCTTCTGGCAATTTCGGACCCTCAATCGGTTCATGTTTAATAATTGATTCGTAAGCCTTTGCACGACCATATACGTCATCTGACTTAATAGTTAGCATCTCCTGCAAAGTTGTAGCTGCACCATAAGCTTCTAGTGCCCAAACTTCCATCTCCCCAAAACGCTGACCACCATTCTGAGCTTTACCACCAAGCGGCTGTTGCGTCACCATTGTATACGGACCAGTTGAACGAGCGTGAATCTTGTCTTCCACCATATGATGAAGTTTCAGCATATGCATCACACCTACCGAAGTACGCTCATTAAATGGCTCACCAGTCAATCCGTCAAAGAGCTGCACACGACCATCGCGGCTAAATCCAGCCTTTTCCAACTCATCACTAATAACTTCATCCGGCACACCGTTGAACGACGGCGTCGCCACTTTGTACCCAAGCGCTCGCGCTGCCATACCCAGATGCGTTTCGAAAAGCTGACCAAGATTCATACGTGAAGGCACACCCATTGGTGAAAGTATAATATCCACCGGGGTGCCGTCCTCCATAAATGGCATATCCTCCACCGGCAAGATTCGCGATACCACACCCTTATTACCATGTCGACCCGCCAGCTTATCGCCTACACCAATCTTTCGCATCTCGGCAACGAAAATTTTAATCTGCATAATCACCCCAGCCTTCAAGTCGTGCCCCTGATCGCGAGTATATACTCGTACGTCCACTACCTTACCAGTCGAAGCCCCATTCATACGCACTGAAGTATCGCGTACGTCTTTTGCTTTTTCCCCAAAGATAGCACGGAGCAGTCTCTCTTCCGAACTAAGCTCTTGCTCACCTTTAGGAGTAATCTTGCCGACCAAGATATCACCGTTCTTTACTTCCGAACCCACAGTTACAATACCGTCCTCACCCAAATGCCTCAGAGAATGTTCCGAGACATTCGGAATATCCCGCGTCACTTGCTCTGGCCCTAGTTTAGTTTCACGCACTTCCACATCGAAATCCTTAATATTAATCGATGTCAAAGTATCATCCTCAACCAATCGATTTGAAATTACAATCGCATCGTCCATGTTATAACCTCGCCACGGCATAAATGCCACCAAGAGGTCGCGTCCAAGAGCCAACTCGCCATCATTAATCGAAGCCCCCTCAATTAGCGTATCGCCTTTTTTCACCTTCTGCCCTCTGGCCACAACAGTACGTTGATTATAGCAACGATCATCGTTCGTCTTTGCAAAATGTTGCAATTTATATTCACGTTCACCACCCTTGTCGTATTCCACAATCACAGACTCGCCATCAGCCTTTTTCACTACACCGGCTCCAGAAGCCATAGTCAACTGTGAAGTATTCTTGGCGACTTCACGTTCAATACCAGTTCCCACCACTGGATTATCTTGCCGAAGTAGCGGCACAGCCTGTTTCTGCATGGCGCAAGCCATGAGCGATCGATCAACACGGTTTTTCTCCACGAATGGGATCAAGCCAGCCGATACGCCAAGAATCTCCTTATGCGCCGCATCAATGTGTGTCACACGACTGGCCTCTACCTGAGATGGAGTCCCGTGTACCCGGGCCGACACCCAATCTTCTACAAATTTCTTGTTTTTGTCCAATTTCACTGAGGCATCCGCAATAATCATATCCTGCTCGGTATCCGCATCCATGTACACCACTTCATCCGTCACCTTGCCATCTTTCACTACCAAATACGGCGCTTCAATAAAACCATACTCATTAATTCTGGCATAGGTTGCAAAGTTTAACACCAAGCCCACGTTACCACCCTCCGGCGTTTCAACCGTACAGATACGACCATAATGTGTTGGGTGCGCATCACGCACATCAAATCCAGCCCTTTCCCGAGTCAAACCACCCGGACCCATTGAAGAAAGCCGTCTCTTATGTGCCAACTCCGAGAATGGATTAACTTCATCCATCAGTTGTGAAAGCTGAGAAGTCGCAAAGAATTCCTTCACAGCCGCTACTACTGGCCGTGAGTTCAAAAGCTGCGATGGCGTAACCTCTTCCAGATTTGCCATTGACATTCTATCTAGAATATTACGTTGCAAACGGAGCATACCTAAGCGGAATTGCCTCTGCACCAACTCGCCCACAAGCTTCACGCGACGATTCGATAGCGAATCAATATCGTCTGCTGGCTCCTGAGTATTATTCAAGCGAATTATCTCCGAAATAATCGCCACCACGTCATCCATTTGCAGAGTTCTAAACTCAGGTTCATTTGGCGTGTCAAACCCAAGTCTTCGATTTATCTTAAACCGTCCAACATTCGAGTAATCATAACGCTTCGGATCGAAGAAAGTCCGCTCGATCATTGATTTTGCATTTTCCACCGTCGCAAGATCGCCTGGTCTTAATTTCCGATAGACCTCAAGTAAAGCCTCTCCCTGACTCGAAGTGGCATCTTTCTCCAAAGTCGCATCGATGTAACTTTTCTCGCCGGTATCAATACTCTCAAATCTCGATTTAATATCCGACTTTGATAATCCAAGCGCCCTCAAGAAAGTAGTTACCGGAATCTTACGCCGACGGTCAATCTTTACATAGATTGCCCCATTTACCGCCGTCTCGAACTCTAGCCAAGCTCCACGACCCGGAATCACTTTAGCGCCATAATAGTTCTTGAGTCCTATTGTTTCAGCATTAAAGAAAACCCCAGCCGAACGAATCAGCTGCGATACAATCACGCGCTCAGTACCATTAATGATGAAGGTGGCCCTGTCTGTCATCCATGGATAATCACCAAAGTATATATCCTGTTCCTTCTTCTCGCCTGTAGTCTTATTCTCAAGCTCTACCAACACGTGTAACGGTGCCTCATAAGTCGCAAGATTATACTTCGCTTCCTGCTCAGTCTCCTTTGGTTCCTTAAAATAATAATCTTTGAATCTAAGTGAAAGTTTCTGACCAGTATAATCGTCAATCGGATTAAGCTCCGCAAAAACCTCCCTCAGCCCATTTTTGACAAAGTCCTCCCACGAATCTGTCTGATGCTGCGTCAGATCCGGAATCGGAAGGGCTTGATCTCCCTCAGTGAAAAACACTCTCTCACTGGAACTAGGTTTTGTCGCCATTCTACCTCTTTTTATTATATTTAGTGTTATTAATCTTTTTTGATGAATCTGAAGACCACTCCAACTCCAATAAGAGTCTGCCTCAAATCATCTCAGCGCCGAAGATTACTGCCCTATCTCCCCTCGAAAGAGTCGCCAGCTCTTATAAGTCTAAAAAACAGGGCACACTGCTTCTTATATTTAAGAATATCACACTTATTTAAAATTATCAATAGCAAAACCAAAAAATGCCCCAACGGAAGGCATTTTTTGAACATAGATAAGCTCTCAACTAGTAATGTTATCCTATAAGCAAACTCGCAGTTAGTTAGCTTAAGTTCAATTATACGCTCGCTTTTTTCATAAGTCAAGCACTTTTTTACATTTTTTACAAAAATATTCCGGCTTTCACCGGAATATCGCTAAGCGCCCAATTCATCCATACAAGAATATATTAGATGTCCAAATCATCCAAATCAGCTAATTCTGCTCGGGTCTTCTCTGCGAGCTCCGATGACCCCTCAGGCTCTTCAAACTCATCTTCAGCATCAACTTCTTCATCAACTTCGACCCCTTCCGATTCACTCGTCTGATCCTCGGTGTCCGTATGAGACCCGATATTCTCATCCCCATCCTCACCCCCATCATCGGTATTTACAATCTTCAAATTGTACCTCGCGTCTTGTTTGGTGCCAAGCGCACGAAGCAAGACACGAATCGCCTGTGCCGTCACACCACGCCGCCCAATTACCCGACCGACATCATCAGGATCCACCGTCAAAGATAGCAACACGCCTTTTTCATCAATTTTACGGTCAACCACTACCTTATCAGGATTATTGACTAAAGTTTTTACGATATATTCTACGAATTGTTGGTCAATAGTAGCCATACTTTCTCCATATTAAATTATTATTTCTAATAATTATAGCATCTTTCGCTTTAAAATTAAAATACTTTATTTTTCCTTCAAAGTATGATATAATGACCCCAGTAACTAAATTAAGGAGAAAAATGCTAGCGATTCGCATGCAACGTAAAGGCCGGTCGCATTACCCTACGTACCGGATAGTCGTCCAAGAATCCCAGCGCCACCCACTTTCGGGTCGCGTCGTGGCCGAGGTCGGCAATTACAACCCCGCCACTAAGGCGCTCACCCTCGATAAAGAGGCTGTGGAAAAATACTTATCTAACGGCGCTCAGCCAAGTTCCCGTGTTGCCTTCATTCTAAAGAAAAATGGCATCAAATTACCGAAATGGTACAAGGAACGCGCCCCTAAGCAGGCTGCCGCTAAACACGCCGACAAGCTGCGCAAGAACCAACCCAAGGAAGAGCCAGCTGCCGAGTCAGAGACCACAGATACTACAGAAGCTGCAGAAGCTACCGAATAAAAATACCCCCTCACCGAGGGGTATTTTTTACTGTTGGCTTTTATATTTCCGCACACCTTCCTTCGCCGCCTCCGTCTGAGCCTCTTGCTTCGAATGACCAACCCCCACTCCCATCAGCGATTCACCCACATATACCCCTACCGTGAAAGTCTTGTCGTGATCAGGGCCTTCCTCTTTCAGTGTCTTATATATCGGCGTAATTCCATCTTTGCGTTGCGCCAATTCCTGTACATATGATTTCGGATCGCGCCACAGCCCTTCCTCAAGAATCCCATCTATTTTCACCAAAATATGCTTATTGATGAAATCTCGAGCCGCATCATAACCTTGATCCAGATAAATCGCCCCGATCACCGCCTCAAAGCAATCCGCCAATATCACATCATGCGCCCGTTCAGAGCCGTTCTTCTCCCCTTTTGATAATCTTACCAGCGGTTCATATCCCAACATTTTACCAGACTCCCCAATCGATTCCGTCCGCACAAGTGCCGCCCTTAGCGCCGTCATAATTCCCTCAGGTTCATCGTAGTTTCGATACAAGAAATCTGAAGAAACTAATTCGAGCACAGCATCACCCAAAAATTCCAACCTCTCATTATGCTCGTGAGTCTTCTTATGCTCATTCACATAGCTCCGGTGCGTGAGCGCTGTTACAAGAAGATTAATATCATTAAATTCAAATCCCAGCTTCTCTTTCGCAAATTCTTGATATGGCGTAGTGTCCATTTTCCTCCTTTATTCCCTTTTATTTATTCTTATTTGTCAATATTTTTCACAATATGCTTCACGCAATTTCCCATCCCAGGCATCACCTAATAGTCCCCTGAACGAATCTTTTTCTTCGCAATCAGCATTAATTTCTCAATATCTTCATATTCTATCGCCTCCAAAGCTTCTGTAAATGAAAACCACCGAATACCCTTCATCCACTTTTCGGGAATCGGCCGCTCATGACTATCCATCGACTGCACCAGATACACCTGCGTAGTCATTAATACCAGTTTATCAAGCCGACGATATTTGAATTGTATTTTGCCAAGCCACGTCAAAATTGATAGATTTTGCAATCCAGTCTCCTCTTCCACCTCACGTCGTGCTGTCATTTTAGCAGTTTCACCTGGTTCTATATGTCCCTTCGGTATCGTCCAGCGTTCTTTCGAATCTTGTATTAATAAAATCTCAATATCTTTTTTATCTTTCGTGAAACGGAAAACAATTCCGCCAGAAGTCGGCTCACGCACAATTGATTGTATCGCTGTTTTCTTCCTAAAAACCGCGGACTTAAGCTTATCAAAGGCAGATTCTTTCACCTTTTCCGTTGGTAGAGCCTCCGGCACTTTCAAAGCCCTTCTTGCCAATGGTTCAGTGGGACGAACCACTTGCCTCTGAGCACGTCCAATATCGGTATTTTTCCTTATCGGTCTATTTTGCCCCGCCCTCGGCGTTGGCTTCACCATCCGAGGCGTTCGCTGTCCCTGAGGTTGGCGCGCCATGTTTCTGTTCGGCTTGACCATCGGTCTGTTTTTTTGTTCCATGATTCTTTTCTTCAACAATCCCGAGCTGCCGATATGCCGTCCCCAACACTCCGTTCACAAATCTCGATGAATTTTCGGAACCGAATGCCTTAGCAAGTTCTACAGCTTCGTTTATAGCAACTTTCGGCGGAATCGAATCTCCACATTCCGAAAGCTCGTAAAGTCCCATCCTTAAGACATTCCTGTCGATCGCAGCAATTGAACTAATCGGCCACTCTGGCGCCATAGGCGCCAAAACTTTATCCAAAGTATCAAAATTCTCCGCAACTTTATGCGCCAAATTATATACAAATTCCGTATCCCCAAGTGACTTCTCGTATGGTTCAATGTTTTTTGCGACAATAATGTCCAAATCGACTTCTGGGTCCTTAGCGAGTGTCCGAAGTTCATATTCATACAAACTCTGAAGCACGATTACTCTACCTAAATGTCGATTACTAGCCATATTTTTTTAATCTTCTCTTTTTAATGCTTTTTTATTAGTTTTGACTTTAAGATTTGGGGTCTTTTTCTTGGTCTCGAAAGCCTTTACGGGGGAAATCTTGTTCACACTCCGCGCTAACTTGAGGCGCAAATGACTCCTGCGAAGCCCAGTCTTCCGCGGGCTACTCTGTTTCTTCGGTTCAGGCATATTGCTCCTTGATTAATGATTTAGTTTTATTCATTCTATCACGTTTTATCTATTTTCGCAAGGCTCTTTTAATGGCAGGGCGATCAAACCCCACAATCCGCTTCCCGTCAATTTCAGTTACAGGCACCGTCTTAATATCAGGTTCTTTCGTAGCATCCGCCTCAATATATTCTATTCCCTTAGATTCCAACCAGTCCATCAGTGCATGACAATACGCACAAGTCGGAGTGGTATAAACTTTTACTTTTACCATACGTCCATTATACCACTTTTTCCATCACTTGACTAAATTTATTTTTGTGGTAAAATTATTCCAAGTTCAATTGCTAAGCGATTGTAGAACCTTAAATCTTTCGTTCGCAGAAAAGGAGGAGATTCTATGCGTAAAAGTGTATACAAAGCACTCGCAAATGAATGTTTAGCGCTTCAGTTCCCCGAAATGAGTGCTCGCGAGCGTACCGCCCTAATCGATCGCAGTAGCGTTACAGAAATGGAGCACCTTATTGGTGTTAAAGATTATCTCGCCGCCGCGATTACCGCCCTGAGGAAAGGTCTAAGAGAAGTGAATTTTTCACTCAACGAAGATCTTCTTAGCAAAGTTATGTACAGTAACCCCTCCAGCTTCACTAAGCTTCAGAATGAAATTTCCAGCCGACATTTTAGTCAACAGGAGAAATCCGAAGCCGCCTACCTCATGATGGAAGGCATTCATGACCAATGGGTGAGTAGTAATATCAGAAAGTTCTTCGAGTTAGACAAACAAGACAGTCAGTTCCTGTTCATGCCGATTGAGCTCATCGGCTTCCAGAAAGCCATGCATCACTATGTCTACGTAAGAGACATCCTGGTCACTATCAATCTGGAGCCGGACAGGCAAGACATCAAGCACCTCTACAAAGAACTCCAGACCATCTGGCAAGACTCCGAAGGAGTGCATAATCCCGATGCGCTCAAAAGATGGCTCACCTCCGCCAGTTATGCTCCCATTACGCCACAGATTACCAACCTCCTGCGGCAAGACAAAGCCGCAGTCGACCGTATTTGCGGCCAAATACTTAAGCATAATCCCAACTTCTTCACGAAAGATTAAAACTAAGCCGCGACTCTCGAGCCGCGGCTTTTCCTATATTAAATTCAGGCATTTTAAGCTTGACTTTTTTGACATTTTGTGCTAATATTATGTTAAGGTCACTTCGTGACTAATTTAGCGCGTTGCTCTATCTTTAAGGATATCAACGTAGTACTTTTATAAGGAGGTAGCTTTATGCTAGAAATTAGACGAGAGAAAGTAGGGGATTGTTTTGAGCAAATCGCTCGAAACATCCTCAGAGAGGATTTCAACATGTCTAAGACCAACCAGGACGAGGTCATCGCCCATGGCTTCGATCATGTCGAAGCCTATGTTGGTGCAGCCAACAAGATCAAGGCCGCTGTAGCCACTCTCCGTACCGAAGCCAAGCGCTACGGAGCCTGCGAACTCCCCTCCACTACGGAAGAATTAGTTCTACATGGCGAGCATGAGGACCCCCGAATCGTAAAGATTCGGAATAATCTTACGCTCGGGGAGGCAGCGAAAGCCGACGTGGCTTACGAGCTCATCGTCGCCGTACACCAGCAGCATCAACGCGAAGAGGCTCATGCCCACTCGCGTAAGCACATTCGACATGAATTCACTCCAGTGATCGAGAAGGCGAATCATCGTCGGGTGGATCCGCTAGATGATCTCCGATTCACACCGCCCGAACTCACTGGACGCGGAATGCTCATAGAGCACTACCGCATCGTGAAGCCAATTCTCACAATGTTTGGTATCGCGCCCGATCCTCAAGGAATCAGGCGTGTACGCAGACACCACCAAGAGCATTTAGTCCGTTTCAATGGCGTTCGGACCTGGCCCGATCTGGTTAATTACATTAAAAATAACCAAATGTCGGTCGTCAAATCCGTAGACGCCAAACTCCGGCACGGCTCCGCGCCCCGGCGCTTAGCAGATCGCGTCATCGACGCGAACCCGGATCTCCTGAATATGATCCGGTAAACCTCCTCCACCCCAAAGCGCCGCTCACGCGGCGCTTTTTTCATACCCACCGACGTCAAGCCCTATACCACGATATTCAATATCCGCGCTCTCGGTACAAATATTGTTTTTTTCACACCACCATTCGTATATTTTGCCACTTTTTCATCCGCCATCGCTAATTCAATAATCGAATCCTCATCTTCAAGCTCGTCCACGCCCACCATTAGCTTCGCGCGAAGCTTACCGTTCACTTGCACCACCAACTCCACCGTTTCCGCCACTAGGTATTTCTCATCCCACTTCGGCCATTCATCGTCGGCACCAAGCTTCTCCAACATCTCCGATGCTAAATGCGGAGCAAACGGCTTCAACAACTTCGCCAATACCACCAAATCCTCCTGCTCTGCCCCCAACTTATACAACTCGTTCACGTATTCCATCAACGCCGCCACAGCAGTATTAAACTGGTGTTTATATATATCAGTCGTCACCTTTTTGATAGTCTTATGGCGAAGCACAAGAGATGACTTTCCGAGACCATCTTGCGACAACGGGAGCAAGGAGAACGAAGTCTCGCCCGTGACGACGGGCCGAGACGAGTGCGTCGAGGAAAGATCATCTCTTGTACTCAACAAATTATAACATCGATTCAAAAACCGATACACACCCCCCACACTTCTCGGATCCCACGCCGCATCTAGCTCCACCGGCCCAATAAACATCTCGTAAGTCCTCAAAGTATCCGCTCCGTATCCATCATTTATTACATCCAACGGATCTATCACATTTCCCTTCGACTTCGACATCTTTTTTCCATCTGGAGCATTAATATAACCATGATAAATTAACTTCTTAATCGGCTCCCTGAAAGGTAAATATCCCTGGTCCGCAAAGAATTTACACCAAAATCTCACATACAGCAGATGTGCCACCGCATGATCTGCCCCCACATAGATATCTACTGGCTCCCAATAGCGAATTGCATTTTGGTCCCAGGCTGCCTTAGCATCGTGCGGAGAAACATACCTCCACAAATACCAAGACGAACACGCATATCCATCGAGAGTATCTGTCTCCCTGGTCATTTCCTCCATGTGAGTTTCACCAGTCTTCGGATCTTTCACGGGAATCTCTACCTTCAGCCAGTCTTTCGCCTTCGCCAACGCCGACCGACCTGATTTATCCGGCTGATAATCTGCAATCTCCGGCAGCATCACCGGCAACTGCTCCTCCGGAATCGGATGAGGGTTCCCATCCTTATCATAAGCAATCGGAATCGGACATCCCCAGTACCGCTGACGACTAATTAACCAATCTCGCATTCTATAGGTAGTCTTTGATTCGCCATACAAATCCCTATCGATAAGCTCTGCTTCGACCACCGGTAAATCAAATTTCTCCGCAAACTCGCGGTCACGCTCATCGTAAGCTGGCACCGCCATTATCGCACCCGTGCCATATCCAGCCAAGACATAATCCGCCACATAAATCGGAATTTTCTCTTTCGTCGCCGGATTCATCGCATAGGCCCCCGTGAATACTCCAGTCTTTTCTTTATTCTCTTGTCGTTCAATTTCCGACTTTTTCAACGCTTCCGCCTTATACTTCACTACCGCTTCACGACAATCGTCACTCACGATATATTCAAGCCCCTGATACTCCGGAGCCACTACAAGAAACGTTGCGCCAAGAATTGTATCCGGCCGGGTAGTAAAAACTGTGATGGAATTTAAACTCTTAAGTACCTCTTTCGAGGGGCATCCGCAGTCGCTACGAGGACGCAGCGACGAGCCCCGTAAAGACGGGCGCAAGGAGCGTCCCGAGAAAGATGGTGCTAAGAGTTTGAATTCAATTTCAGCACCTACACTCCGCCCAATCCAATTCTTCTGCATCGTTTTAATCTTATCTGGCCAATCCAACGCATCAATTTCTTCAAGCAACTCATCAGCATATTCCGTAATCTTAAAGAACCATTGCTTCATCTTCTTCTTTTCTACTTCATGCCCACATCGCCAACAATGCCCGTTTTCCACCTGCTCGTTTGCAAGCACCGTCTGATCCACTGGGCACCACCACTGATATGACTCCTTCTGATAGGCTAACCCCCTCTTATATAATTGCAAGAAGCACCACTGCGTCCACCGATAATACTCCGGATCAGATGTATTTATCTCTCGCGACCAATCAATCGCAAATCCAAGTCGCTTTGCCTGCTTGCGAAAATTCGCAATATTCACCTCCGTCACAGCCTGCGGCGCCGTGCCGGTCTTAATCGCATAATTCTCTGCCGGCAGCCCAAACGTATCATACCCAAACGGTCTCAGCACATTCATCCCCTGTTGCCGATAGAATCTCGTCAATACATCTACTATTGTAAAATTCCGCACATGCCCCACGTGAAGACCTGCCCCAGATGGGTACGGAAACATTTCCGCCAACATCATCTTCGGCACCCCTTCCACCTCAGTCGCCTTATACGGCTCCTCCGTCTCCCACTTTTCTTGCCATTTTTTCTCTATTTTAATCGGGTCATATCTATCCATAAAATATATTATATCATATTTCTTTTCCTCTACCGACTTTCGCTACCCTCTCATAAATATTGATAAACTTATCCAGCGTTCGTTCAAAATCATGTTCGCGTGCAATCTCAACTGATTTTCTCGCAAACTTCCGCCGCAGTTCATCATCCGACATCAATTTTGCTATCGCGTCAGCAATCTCCGACACCGACCCTGGTTCACATAAATATCCATTTAGTCCATTAACACATACTTCACTCACTGCGCCCGCATCCACCGCTATAAGCGGCAACCCCGATGCCGCTGCCTCTATCAATACTATCCCTTGCGTCTCAATTGGACTTGCCGTTGCGAACACCCACCCCACCTTATATAGTTCCATCAAATCCTCCCCCATCACTCGTCCTGTAAAATGTACCCACGGCTCATTACCATATAACCTCTCAAGCCGGGCTTTATCTACTCCATCCCCCACTATTACCACATTTATCTTATCCTTCCACCCCTGTTTTTTCGGAATAGCGCTACGCGCTTCTTTCGCTGCTTTTAACACCAACTCCACCCTCTTTTCCGGATCCACTCGTCCAACATATAAAACTATCGGCACATCATGCGGCAAATCATACTTATTATATATCCCTTCTTCAGCCTTCCCCGGTCGAAAAGCCGAAAGATCCACACCATTCGACACCGCCGCCACCGGCACCGCAAACTCTTCACCACGCCCCAGCAGATCCCGTATTGCCTTTTCAGTTGGCATCGTCACGAAATCACTCTTACTTTGGTGGTTTCGAAAATATGCCGCGAGTAGCGCATTTGCTGGCTTCTTCAGCAATCGTGGCATTCTTAGAGGATCAGTTATTACATCAGGCTGATTATGCTCAGTAGTCACCACCGGCACGCCAGTTCGTCTCGCCCATCCCACCACCGACAACCCTATCGGATCCGATACCTGTACATGCACTACATCCGGGCGAAACTCATTTAAGATCCGCTTAACCTCTCTAGCTGGAAATACCGATACCCGAAACCCATGTTTATACAATAACCTCGGCACCCTTAATCCCGCTATTTTTTTGCGCTCCGATATCGAATGAATCTGGTCTGGATATATCTTCGCCTCTACCGACTTCAAATACACCACTCTTACTCCGTCCGCCACAAGTTCATGCGATTTACCAGTCTGCGACGGACATATCACCATCACCTCATGCCCACGTCTAGCCAACCCCGAGGCCAAATTGTGCGAAAACACCGCCACCCCATTAATCTGAGGATAATACACTGCCGTCGATATCAAGATTTTCATAACTTCTTTGCTTTATCCATTTGCGGGTCTTTCATCGTATTGATGTCATCATAGGTCCGTTCCACTTCTACATCCGGCGTAATTCCCTCTCCATTAATTGTCCTTCCTTCTGGCGTATACCATGATGCCGTCGTCACTTTCAGCTTAGTTCCACCAGACAAATCAAACAATTCCTGAACCACGCCTTTACCATAAGTCTGTTCACCTACTATTGTAGCCTTATCATAATCTTGCAACGCACCAGCTACAATCTCCGAAGCCGAAGCCGTCGAGCCATTCACAAGCACCACCGTCTTCATATCTTTCAAAATTGCCTTACCCGAATACGCCGAGGTAGTCGTATCCCCAGCCGTTCGAGATTTTTGCACCAATACTGGCTCTCCGTCAACCCAAAGACTAAGCAGATCCTTCGCCGCACTCACATATCCGCCCCCATTGCCCCTGAGATCCAATATTACTTTATTTATACCTTTATCAGCAAATTCCTTTGCAAATCCTTGGACCATCGTACCAGTATCATTATCGAACCTTGTCACTGTCACAATAGCCGTATGCCCATCATATTCCACATACGCTGATACATTATTGATTTTTTCTCGTTTCAACTTGAAAGATTTTTCCTTCCCATCACGGACAACCGTTAAAGTCAATTCCGTTCCGGCTTCACCTCGCACCCTCTTCGAAATTTCCTCTGTTGATAAAGCATAGACTTCTTCGTCATCCACCTTATAAATAATATCACCAGCCAATACTCCAGCTTTCCCTGCTGGATTATCGGGCAAAGTCCGAAGCACTCTCACATACCCATCGCGAAGCCCCATCTCTACACCAATCCCCGCCCCAACATTGCCATGAAGATCATCCTCAAATTCCAAAGCTTCCTCTGCATCCATATAGATAGTGTATTTATCCCCCAATGAGTCCACTAATCCCTTTTTAGCCCCTTCAATTACATCCGCAGTCTCCACTTCGCCATTATAAGTACTTGCCAGCTTGCTGTAAACTTCATTAAGCGGCGACCAATCAATCTGTTTAGTGTAGTTAGTCTCAAGCCCCAAATACGGTGCCATTCCTCCGAACCACGTATTCCAGTTTGCTCCAAACACACCCCCCACCACAGCCAATACTGCACCAATAACAATCGCATTGCCAAGGCTAACTTTCTTTTCTTTCCATTCAACTTTCTTGTTCATAAATCTATTTTACCACAAAATCACTATTCAAAATGCAAGAACCGTACGCCCGCCGAACCAACTCCACTACGCGAGCAGTAATCACCGATATAACACCCTACAGACGGCCAGTTCACATTATACTCCGAAATATTAATGGAGCCATCCGCATTCACACTCTCTACCCAAGCAACGTGTCCATACTCGCCACTCTTCCATATCGCAATCGTATTCGCCGCTGGGCTTGAATCGACATAAGTCGTAGCCCCATTATTCGGCACTCTCCTCCCCGCACCATTCTCGTAAGAATACGCATTACCGCCCCAAGTATTCGTAATGCCCCATTTCTCATACGCCTTATAGCTTGCATAACTAGTACACTGGCATACCGCACCACCATAAGCGCTATATTGCACGTTATCCTGCGGACAATTATCTCTATATGGATAAGTATTACCTGTACCAGCCCACCTACTTCCACTACCAGTTGTATTTGAAGGCGGTGTCCAAGCCATCGCTTGCACTTGCTTTTCCCAATAAGCCGCCACAGCCTCAGCATCATCGGCCTTATTCTCATAAACAGCCTTCAGCTCTCTCTGGTCCGATTGTTTCGTCGCCAACCGCTCGCGATTCGATTCATTCTCTCGCAGCACCGCCTCGACTTCCTCCTTCTCTTTGTCGAGCTGCTCCTTCGCCGCTTTCACTTTCTCGCTAGCTGCAGCAATTTCCTGCTTAGCCACTTCCTCTCGAGCCGCTTTTTCCGCCAAATCCGAAATCGAAGTTGATCCAGCAATCACCAAAATAGGCTCGGCGTCAGACGAGAAATGCATATTAACCAAAAGTTCCGCCAACGCCGATTTCTCCTCGCTTAACTTCTTCTCCGTTGCTTTTATTTCGATATTCAGTTTCTTCACTTTAGCTTCATTCGATGCAATTACGCCGTTCAATTCCGCAATTTCGGTATCCAATTGCTCAATTATTTCCTCCACTGAAGTCGCTTTCTTAGTATAATCAGCCGCTTCCTCCTGACTCTGCTGCATATTAGCCTTCGCCTGTTCACATTCCGTATCGCCAGGTTTACAATTATAAGCCATCGTAGGCAACGCCGCCAGCGAAAGCAAAATACCCACCACCAAAGAATACCCGATTATCTTGTTTGTTTTAGCTTTCATACCCCCATTATAGCATAACTCTTATGCTTTATTCAAGTACTTCGACACTGCCAATCTAGCCGATACCCTACCGATAATAATTCCAGCTAACACAAATGCCAAGAACACAAAAATCAACTGATTAGATTGCATAATTTGGTTAATCGATTCCACATTAATACCATATCGCTCGAGCCTAGGTGACAAAAATTCAAATCCAAAATAACTAGTCGTTGCAGCAATCAACCCAGCGATAATTCCACAAATTTCCGCTTCAATCAAGAACGGACCTCGAATAAAACCTTTTTCCGCACCTACTAATTTCATCATATATATTTCCTCACGCCGCGAGAAAATCGCCATACGTATCGTTGAAAAGATAATCAATATCGATATCACCAAGAATACCACCGCTAGAATAATTCCACCAGTACGTGCAATCCTCGCCCAAGAAGTAATCGTCGCTATTTCTGCTCTGTTTACATCGTAAGTCGGAGCCTTATCCGCATCAACATATTCCTTAAATAATTCATCGCCTTCCACAATCGACTTCACGCTATCAAGATTATCCACATTATATACCTTCACCCTCATAGTTGACTGCATTTTATCAATCATTAGCTTTGTCATTTCATCATCAAGAATGTTTAACACCTCATCACTTCCGGCATTCTCCTCCAGGAACTTAGCATATTCCTCTTCCGAAGTCGAAGTCTCCACGTTTTTCACATTCGAATCTGCCGCCAAAGTCTCCTTCAGCTCCATCAACGTCTCTGCCGAGGTATTCGGCTTCAGATATACCGTAATATCAATCTTGTCTTTCATCATCTCAGCAGTATTGGTCAAAATCACGCTCGCCACGACAGTTACAAACAATATAATCAGAGTGATAGCCATCACAATCGTCGCCGCACTAGACAACCAAATATTCCGCGTAAACCCACTCGTTCCATATTTTACGATTCGAACCTTTTCCCTCACCGGATGCTTCACACGCGTCTTCTGCATCACTCGAAGGCTCTTCTTCGAAACCTTCTTGAGTTTCTTACTCTTCATCGCTTTTGTATTCTGCTCTTCGCCCATCTTATATCACCCTTCTTTTTGTTTTTAGTGCGTGTCCAGGCGTCTGCACCGCCCTTACCGGAGTTTTTGGAACAGGAGTTTCGTCCAACTTGTAAATACCGTTATTTTTCTGATCATCCACAATTTTCCCATCCTTCAAAGTCACCACGCGCTTCTGCAAATTATTCACGATATTTTCATTATGCGTTGTTACTAAAATAGTAGTCCCGAAGTCATTAATCTTTTTCAACAAATCGATAATCTCCTTCGTGGTCAACTTATCCAAGTTTGCTGTCGGCTCATCTGCAATTAAGATCTTCGGCTGCCTCGCCACACTGCGCGCAATCGATACTCGCTGTTGTTGTCCGCCAGATAACTGATTCGGAAATTTTTTAGCCTGATCAAGCAAATCTACCAGCTCCAACACTTTCGGTACCGTCTTACGAATCTCTTTGCCGCTCATGCCAGCAATTTCTAAAGCGAACGCAACATTCTCATAAACGGTGCGTCTCGGCAATAACTTAAAATCCTGAAACACTACCCCCAGTCTCCGTCGATACCCTGGAATATGGCGTTTTTTTACATAATCCAAATCAATTCCACCGATAATAATCTTACCCGAGTCCGGATTCTCTTCCTTCGTAATCATCTTCATCAATGTAGACTTACCAGCTCCCGACTTTCCCACCAAAAACACAAATTCATTCGGCTCAATATGCAAAGATACCCCATCGAGCGCCGGGTCTCTATCGCCTGGATATCTCTTAGTGACGCTATCAAGCAATATCATGCTTACATTTTAACATAAACTTTATATATTTTCCAGTTTTGACATCACTTTTTCATTATATTTTTCAAATTCGAGATGCACTGAAATATTTTTCTTCTCCGCACCCTCTGGCTGATATATTCCAATCGGAGTAATTTCCGCACTGGCTCCATTCTCCGCTAATATTTTTTTAATTTTTTCATTCAACTTTGCATAACTCTCGGCAGTTGATACGGTCAAATCACGTTTTTCTTTATTACCAATGTAGACGTCTTTCTTCTTATTCCTAAGCTCTAGCACGCGAAGTAGATCCAATTCGAACCCCGCCAAATATGGCGCAAGCTTAAATTCATTCCTAACCGAATTCTTAAACTCCCCCACCACCCCAATATAATGCCCGCCCACATACATTTCCGCTGTTCGCCTTGGTTCAAATGGCCTCATTTCAGCACTACTACCCTCAATCGGCACAAATTCCGCCTCAATACCAAACTCCTTTAGCAATTGCTCGACATACCATTTCGCAGTATAATAAGCCGTCTTTGCATTTTTTCGCTCAGCCAACACAAATCCCAACGACATATTCTCCACCGGCATTCCATCAGCGTCTAACCCCCATTCTTTACGATACACTTTATTCATCTCGTAAATTGCAAACTTATCTACTGGCATCTTTTGATTCATATAAGCTTTATCTAACAAGCTCGGCACAATCGACTGCCTTACGTATTGCAACTCTGGCGAAATCGAATTAACAATCTTGTAAGAACTCGTCACATCCTGTCCTGCCCGTTCCAATAACTTTCCGCTTACAAATCCATAAGTCAACAATTCATTTGCGCCCCAGCTTTTCATCACACTACGAATATGTCTTTTTAATTCCAACGTATCATCTTTTGTCGCAGTTCCATGCATTGGCAAAGTCGGTTCAATATTGTCATATCCAAGCAACCGACCCACTTCCTCAATAATATCTTCTTTAATATGAATATCTGTGCGCCACGCTGGCACCTGAACCGAAATACTCGCCTCATTTTTCGCCGTAGAGTCCTCAAGCGACACAATAAATCCCACATTCTCAAGCGTTTGCACGATTTGCCGATTAGTATATTTCGTACCGAGCAGCTTATTTATTTCATCTGTCGTAATTTTTACAACAATATCTTTCTTGGGCTTCGGATATTCGTCCGCTGTCATTACTACTCGAAATCCCCCCGACAACATCGCGGCGCATTTCTCCGCAACATCCAAGGTCTGATACGGAGATTGTCCTTTCGTAAACCGCGTTATTGCTTCCGTAAAAATCCCGTGCGTCATCTGAGTCTTACGTAAGTTATATAAACTAAACGTCGCCGATTCAATTATAATCTTTTTTGTATTTTCGTCTATTTCGGTGGATTTTCCACCCATCGCCCCAGCTAAAGCCACGGGCACGTCACCCGAACAAACAACGACATCGTTATTATTTAGTGTAATCTCTCTGTCATCAATCAATACAATTTTCTCGCCGTCCTGAGCCAATCTTACGCTTATCTCAGACCTATCCCCACCACTCACCGCAACAAACTTGTCATAATCAAACGCATGGAGCGGCTGCCCTGTCAAAAGCATAAGATAATTTGTAGCATCTACGATTGGATCAATCGGTCGCATCTCAGACTTACTAAGAACCGTGTCCACCCAAGTTAAGTATTTTTTCTTTATCTCTCCATGTTTTTCCATCACCACCGCAGTGTATCTATAGCAGACATCCGAATCAACGATATTAATAATTGGGGTAAATGCTGACATCTTTCTCGGAAGGAATTCAGGATATAGTTTTCGAGAACTTCCAGAGGCTACAGCCAAGTAAGAGGGGGTGGGCGACCCGTCCCGAGAAAAATCATACTCGAATTTCCTCTGCAATATTCCTGCCACTTCTCTAGCAAACCCAATAATTCCAAAACAATCTGGTCGATGCGTGAGAGACTTATTTTCTATCTCAAGTACCAAATCGGATAGTTCAAACAACTCTGCCAACAAATCCCCAGGCTTTGCCACCTCTGGGTCAATTTCAACAATACCGCTATGATCATCACCAAAATCCAACTCATCCGCCCCCGCAAGCATTCCAGAGGACTCATGCCCTCGCATCTTTCGCTTGCCAATTACAAATGGAGCATCCTCATGCACCGAAGCTGGTACAATTGCCCCAGGTGCGATCCACACTGCAAGCATTCCTTCATGTACGTTTGGAGCTCCGCATACCACTTGAGTCAACTCAGTCGAACCCGTATTTATCCTACATAATGTAAGATGCGTATCCGGTATTTTTTCACAAGATTCCACTCGCACCACATATATATTGTCATATTTATGCGTCTCGTCTATTACCCCTTCTACTTCTACCAATCTCGCCCCAATAAGGCGAATTAATTCCGCATCCGTAATACCATCCGGTACCTTAACATATTTTTTTAACCAGTTCAAACTAATCTTCATATTAAAACTCCCTCAAGAAATTAAGATTTCCGCTCTCAAAATATCTTACATCTTTTAGTCCATATTTCAACATCACCAATCTATCGATGCCTCCGCCCCATGCGAATCCATGATATTCCTCTGGATTAATTCCAGCCATCTTTAGAACATTTGGATGAATCATCCCACACCCCAGCATCTCCAGATAATCGCCTTTTTTTCCTCCCAACTCTCGTGGCTTTTCAATCATAAATTCCAAGCTCGGCTCCGTAAATGGAAAATACCCTGGTTGCGTTCGAATATTTAACTTCTGCTCATAATACTTCTCAAAAAACTCGCGCAAAATTCCTAACATCTGCCCCATATCGCAATCGCGCGACACGTACACACCCTCACACTGATAGAATGTGTGCTCATGCGTAGCATCGACATCCTCATTACGGAACACCCGTCCAGGCACCACCACTGCGATTGACTTACCCTCAGCTAATTTATGTTTATGTTTCTTTAATACCCTGTGCTGCATAGTTGAAGTGTGGGCTGGCGGAATCAACCCCTCTTCCGTGCGAAATGTATCATATCCATCTCTCGCCGGATGCTCCTTCGGAAAATTCAAAGCATCAAACATATGATATTCGTCATCCAACTGTCGTGATTCCTCTACATCAAACCCCATCAGTTGATATATTTCGATAACCTTATCTAACTCCGTCATTAACGGATGGGCCGTACCCAACATTACATCATAAAATTCCGGCAAAGACTCATTTACGCCACACGGTGCCGTCACATCTAAAGGTTTCACATCAATATCTAATAGCTTTTTCTCCGCTTCAGCAATCCTAGCCAATAATTCTTGTCGTTCCGCGTTAAGCTTCCGCCCGAACTCAGCCCGCTTCTCTACTGGCAACTCCCGAATCCCAGCCGCTCTAGCATTTAATTTCTTTAATTCTTGTTTTAGCTTCTCAATCTCTACCATATATAATATATATTATACCGCAAAACTTCGATTTCGTACATCCGCATATACAATCCCGCCCAAAAGCACTCCTTCCCCGCCAAGCACATCTTCATCCCCATAATCAATCACCCTGTCGCCCAAATCAAGATCTTCCTCTGCAAATGCATATCTCTCCGCAGGATTATATTCTGCTACATAATTATAATATGCAATCACATCCAATAAATCAGTGACGGTCTCTTTATCCATTCCAGAATATCTCGCTAACATTCCTTCATAAGAATCATCAATCGGATTCTCTTCATAATACTTTTCCAAATATGCAGTCACGGCAGATTTATCAACCAACCCCATTGACTCCGCCAAAGCCTGATCCTCAATAAATCTTTGATAATATTTAGCCTCATCCCAGTTAGGCGATTCCGATGCGTTTACCGTATTACCGGCCACGCAAGATTCCCCGCTAATATAGCCAATATTCTTTTTCATATTCTCATTTTCAATAATGTCAATCACATCCCCAATCACCGGCACCGAACCAATTAGACCATTTCCGGCATTATCCACAACAGCACTACCAGTGTCAAAAGTTGTCTTCTCGTTCAATTCATTTGCAATATTTTGATCGGCTATTCCAAATGCCGAACTTCTATTATCGCAATACCTAATGTACTTCGCCAGATTAGACCCCTCATCAATTACTACGTTGCCGCCATTCTCACCGTCAGCTAATCCACCCAGATCATTTACTTTATCAATTACGTCTGCCGGATCCACATCCATCGTGCTCGTATCAGTCGCTGCATACGGGTTACAATAAGAATCCCCAATAGCGCCAATTGATGCTAAATATGGGCAAGTCTCTGAGTACTCTTCAAGAGTCGGTAGACTAGAAGCAATGTCATATGCTGATGCTGTCGGCCCCATCGCCACCAATGATGAAGATATTACCGCACTGCCAGAAGCTACGACGCTCATTAATGAGTTACTTGCAGTAAAACTCATTAAGTTGGTCATGATTTTTCCCATAAATGTATTTTTAGAGGTTAGGTCAAACGGGCTCAGCCACTCTCTCTCGTATCTAGCATTATCCGCAATCACCTGCTGGCGCTGTACCGCATATTGCTCATATTTTTCCCTGCTCATCAATGACCCACCATTCGCACGATGTGCGCCACCCTGATACATATTTGCACCAGACGTCAAAGCGTTACCTAAATCTTCACCGCCCAACTCAGACACTAAATCCCTAGTTAGCATACTCGAGACAGATGGGGTAATTGCAGCTATAATCCCGCCAATCACAACCCCCATTGCCACACCAGCCGCGACACTAACAGCAGTTTTTAATACTAATCCACTACATGCCCCCGCCGATATACCAAACGTAAATGGCATACCAAACAATCCAGCAATACAACTTGCAATAGTAGCCCCATCTAGCGCAGCAGATCCAACGGCACCAGCGATCTTTGCTATCGTACATGTTTCAAAAGCCGCCATACTCGTACCAAGCCCACCGAGTATACGCTTGGAGCTATTCGTAAAATTAAAGCTCTGTACACTCGCATCATTCGGGTCCACTATGCCACCACTATACAATGCCGCAACACCAGCTGACTGCATCGCTGTTTTATCCGTAATTACCTCCCTCGAAGTCAAAGTGTCAATTCCACCATCACCATTCATTCCAATAAAGCTGCTTTCCCCACTATAAGACTTCCCGGTTGTTTCTAATACTACGTTTTTGTTTTCTTTTCTCTCATTCAGAGTGTTCATCAACTCATTAATCGGCGCGTCATCGCCATATCCAGCTTTAGTTTTATCCACAGTCTCGAAATATCCAGTTGTCAAATTTATTATCTGCAAAGCTTCACTTGCCGACACAAGCAGACTAACCGCTCCTATTACCCCCACCGCAGCGCAACCAACATTTGCAGCCGAAGTATATTTTCCACCTATTCTGTCTAGCTTTTCTTTTACATTTATGTTTTTCCGGCTTATGGAGTCTGATTGAGCACCGCTGGTATCGGTTTTTTTAAGCTTTTTTTTCGTCTTTCCGTCTTCTTCAACATAAATAGGATTCCCATCATCATCCACATCATCGGAAGCCTGCCTAGAGTTTATCCCGCCATCCTTTATTTCATCCGTTCTGGCTTCCAATGTACTTTTTACCGCCGCCAGCCCATCACCGCCAGCCTGAGATTTTTTCTCTTTGTAATCCGCAAACATATTTCTTGTTAATTTATTATTCTTCAAAAAATTATCCGTCCCAGATTTAAACCAATTTGCAATCTGTCCTCGCCAAGTCATCGATCCTGCATTATATTTTGTAAAAAACCCAGGGCTATCCATGTAAAATCTTTTAAATTCTACAGCCTCAGTATTATATTTAATTCCGTCAGTGTCAAACTTCGACAAATCCATTTCAGTCAACTTTTTCGCCGTAGCCTCATCCGCCGCAATAATTTTGATTTCACCACTTTCGTCTTTGTATTTTAACACTTTTAGGTTACTACCTTGAAAATTATCATCAAACTCAATCCCCTGTTTCTTCAGTTCCGCATTCTGGTTTTCAGAAATTTTAAAAGTCTTACCAAATATTGCATTGCCCTTTATTGGGTTTTTCGTTCGCCCACTGTCCATCTGCGCTCTGAAAAATCGCTCCGACCGCAGATTCGCCGACACATGCATCGAATTAAATGTTTCTTGAAATTGAGCAATTAAGCTAAATGGTTGGAAGAATTGCGTGCCAGCCATTATTCCACCTACTCCAAATATTGCAAAAATAATCCCGAAAATCGGTCCTCGTTTTTTGAATTTTCCTTTAAACCCACTGTTTTTTGCCTTTGGAGCAATACCGCTACCCGAATAATATCCTCCGGCTCGTTCTTCGTTTTGCCTTGCGTTCACCAGCCCTGTCTCATCCACCCCAGCAGAATCTCTAGCCCCTTCAGCGGCCTGTTCAGCATTTTTCAACTCATCAGTAGCACTTCTGCGCTTTTCTTCTTTACTAAGTCCAGCCGGGCGCTCGCCACCACCAGTACCGCCCAAGAACCCAGGGCGCACCCCACTCGCCATTGTGTCCCTGTCATTCACTCTTTTACTCGATTCGCTATCCATATACTATACATTATATAACAACTTATGATTTTTCTAAAGCGCACCATCAAAAGAAAACAATTGAGACCATCGACAGCGCTGCCAGTATAATTAACACTGCCCATACCCAGCCAAACCGCCCCGTCTTCTTCAAATCCCGCAGATATTCTGCATCCTCCGCCAAATCTGGATCAGATACACTTTCATCGACATTGACCGTTTCCATTGCCTTCGCCCTTAAGTCCGCATTAATCCTGCGCGAAAGCTCATCGTTGTTATTTTCCTTGTTTACTATTATACCCATCTTTTTCCTAAATAAATTATTTTTTACTTTTTTTAATTATAACACATAAAACTATGATATAATATTATAAATATAATTTAATGGAGGTTCAAATGGCGACCAAAAAGTCGAATAAGTCGAATAAGTCCAACAAGACCAACTCGACCAAACCCAAAACTGCGGAAAAGCCCGTCGAGACAACCGAAATCGAGGCTTCCACTACTACAACTACAACAACTACTAAAACCAAAGAAGAAAGTCCTACCAGCAAAAAATCTTGCCTAAGTGGTTTCTTCGCTCGCAAATACGAAGAGAAAGAAAGTATTCTCACTGTATTCAAGAATCATAGATTCTACGGAGCATTACTCGGAGAAGTTATTGGCACTATGCTGATTGCACTATTGCTATTCTCATTATCGCTCATGGGCATTGCCAATATTGCCACTTATGGCTTCGCTATCATTGCTGTATTAATAGCAGTTTACGCTTTCTCCGGCGCATGCCTCAACCCTATCGTAGTTATTGGCATGATGGCCTCACGCCGCATATCTGTTATTCGCGGCATTATGTATATAATCGCGGAAATCGTCGGTGCCTGGCTCGGTTGGCTCATCTTCAACGCCTTCCACTTAGCCGGCGGTGAGACAGCTTATGACATTCCAGCCATTGCAGCTGTTGCCGAAGGTGGCTTCTGGACTGTAGCGATGGTTGAATTCATCGGCGCAGCGATTATTGCATTTTTCTTCGCCCGTGCTCTCGAATACAAACGTAGCGTATTCACTTTCGCTGCAGTCATCGCAGGCGGTTTGGCACTTGCCGTAGTCATCGGTTATGTTGTTTCCGCGGCCTTCCTCGGTCTCAATAATAACTTCGTATTTAACCCAGCCGTAGCCTTGATGATGCAAATCTTCCCACAATCAGGTGAAAGCTTCGGTGAGATTCTCGGTGGCATCTGTCAAGCATTATCCATCTACGCATTATTACCGGCTATCGGTGGCGTTATCGGATTTTATCTTTCCGACTTCACCGCCAAGCTCTCAAGCAAAGAATAGACACTCTGCACACATAAAAATAACACCCCTGAAGGGGTGTTATTTTTATAATAACCTACTTAGTCTTTCGGAAACAAAGGTGATTCCGGCGGTATTACTGCTCCGACAAACACTTCATTAATTCTCTCAGCCGTACCAGGCAAAAACGGCTCGAGCATTCGATTAACTTGCAATAACTCAACAGCCAAGCTTATTAGACATTCGTTTAATTTTTCTATCTCACCATTTTTTGCCAAACTCCACGGTTTTTCTTCATCGATTCGTTTGTTCAAATCTTGTACTCTACCCCATACATAGTCGAAAGCTTTCGTATACTCATATTTATCCATCAAATTCACATATTCATCTGGGATTTCTACAACATCTGTCCTGCTTTTAACTTCCACGTTATTTTTATACATCAGCGTCGCAAGCCTTTGCACCAAATTCCCTAAATCATTTGCCAATTCGTTATTATACGCTTCTTCGTATTTTTCCCAAGTAAAATCTGAATCATTAAACATATCAATATGCCTCAGGAAGTAATATCGAAAAGCGTCCACGCCATGTCGCTCCAACACGTCCATCGGATCCACCACATTGCCAATCGATTTCGACATTTTCTGTCCATTCGACAAAATAAATCCATGCGCCAACAAGTGTCGCGGCAGTTCAAGCCCCATTCCTAACAGCATCGCCGGCCAAATAATTGCATGAAATCTCAGTATGTCCTTCCCCACAAATTGCGCCCTTGGTGGCCACCAATCATTAATATCCGTATCTGGATACCCCAACACAGTTAGATAATTAGACAACGCATCAATCCACACATACATCACCTGCTCCGGATCATCCGGCACAGTCACCCCCCATTCTAGCTGCGTCCGAGGCCTCGATATCGACACATCAGGCGAGTCTTCAAGCAACCTCAGCACTTCCTTCCGCCGGAACTCTGGCAAAATCACCATCCGACCAGACTCTATCGCTTCACAAATCTGCTCTTTAAAATCCGCTATTTTGAAATAATAATTTTCTTCAGACAATCTCTCGTAAGACTTCTGATGATCGGGGCAAATTCCGCCATTTTCTTCATATTCCTTATCAGTAATATACCTCTCACAGCCCGCACAATACCACCCTTCGTATTTGCCCATATATATATGATCGCTTAATCTTCGCCAGATATCCTGGCAACGTCGTTTATGTTCCGAATCAGTCGTCCTCACAAAATCCGTATAAGAAACATCCAACTTTTTAATAAAATTCTTAAATTCTTGTACATTTTCATTCACATACTGCTGTACCGGTATCCCATTCGACTCGGCCTTTTGATAAATCTTCGTACCATGCTCATCAGTTCCAGCCTGCAATCGCACTTCATCGCCAATCATCTTATGATAACGAGCACAGACATCAGCCTGACAATAATCTAGAGCGTGTCCAATATGCGGCCTACCATTAACATACGGTATAGCCGTAGTAATATATACTTTATTCATGAATATATTTTACAATACTTCACAGATATACGCAAGGTTCTCGTAGTTTGCCTGAACCGAATTTAACATTAGGCCGTCTTCACCGTCAACCTCAGTCGTTAATTCAAAATCCACTCCGCCACCAGTTTTCAGTCCAGCCGCATCAATCTGTTGCGAACTCACCTGCACAGCCCCATCAGTCATCGTACCATTCGCCGCAATCTCATCCGTATTCGCAGCGGCACCATCACCATACATTACAGACTTCGATAACGATAATGTATCCAGGTATTCATCAACAAAATTCGCCGTTACGCTCACCGTACCAGAAACAGCACCATTGTACGACAATAATTCCTCTGCCGTCATACTACGCGTACAACTCAAAGTGCTCTCAATAAGCTCATCACTACCAGCACCGCCACCTCCGCTCGGATTATTCTCAGGGCTATTCTCAGGATCATTATCAGTATTTTCGGCAATCGCTGGAGGGTTAACCGCTTTGCCAGAATCCCCGCCGCCAACAAGTTGCATAATCAACACTATTGCAAGTATCACCACGACAACCAATGCCACCGCAATCAATATAATTAAAGTTTTCTTATCGGTTTTCTTCTTCGTTGGTACAGGCGCCGCACCCTGCATAGATGAATTCACATCGGGTTGCGTAGCCGGATCCGTAAAAGATACGCTAGGTGTATTTGCCTTCGGGGCTGCAGCAAACGGGTTCTCTGCTGGCATTGTAGCACCATTATCCCCATCAGAAACACCTCCGCTAGGCATTGATACCGCCGATCCAATCGAGCCAGGTACAGGTTCAGCTGCCTTCATCGGAGCTTTCAATTCTTCTTCCACAGGATCAGGCTCCGGAGCCGGTTCCGGCATCATGATAGGATCAGTCGCCGCCACTCCAATATTCTGTCCTGGTTGGTATACCGGGTTCGTTCCAACACCCGGCTGAGCAACTGGGTTCACTGGGGTAGAAGACACCGGACTTGGTGTAGCTCCCATATTAGGCATAGCACTTCCAGCACCACTCGCACTAGGAGTCGCAGCAGTACCGCCCGCCGCAGGCGTACCCATCGACACAAAATCTTGATCCACCCCAGATGTCGATGCGGGAACAGGCGACGGACTTGGCATGGCACCCGGCACAGGACCAGAAGTAGGGTTAGATGTTGATGTAGGATTGTTAGTTGGCTCCATTTTGTATTCCTTACATTAAAATTATTATGCTTTATTCATTACTTACAATTATAGCATGTTTTCTAATTTTTTTTCAAAATTATTTTATCTACCCGAAAAACCGCCGCCCCCACCTCCGCCGCCAGAAAATCCTCCGCCTCCGCCACCCGAGAAGCCAGACGAAGAGCCCCCGCCCGAACTGGACATAGTACTCGCAGCCGTAGCATAACTCGCCGCCCGCGATACACTCCGTGTAATTTCTGAAGCAGTAATTCCCGACATCAAATAATCCGGTTCTTTCACCTCTTGAACTTCGCAATATTCCTTCATTTCATTCATCCAGCTCTCTTCCAGTCCAAACACCGCAGCATACGGCAACAACTTCTCATACAATTTCACAATTCCTTTCGCTGACACGTCGGCTCCATCCACACTCTGAAGCATTTTCATCCGTTCAGACTCTGCCATGCTGATATATAATTTCAACCCATCCATATACCGTGAAGCTCTCAACCCTGCCTCGGTATGCCCCTCGTACCTCTGCCTTTTATCGCTTAACCATATTAATATCGGCACTGTCACCACAATCATCGCAAGTATAGTTATGTAATATTCCTTATCAAACACCATATCTCTCCCATACTGCAGTTCATCAAGCCCCATCATCTCATTCAACATTCCCATAACCCATACTGCCAACATTACAGCCACAGGCACAATAACGATCGACATAGCTACCACATTTGATATACCTCGCTTACTGCTAGCACCTATTGTATATTTCTTTTCCACTAATCCATCCCGCTTCAAATCCTTCAGGATTTTACTCTCCATTGCCCTCCTTATCGCAATTAATTTGCTACTTGCCGCCCGACTCTTTAATTCTATCTTAGCATCATTAGTCAGAGCTCCCCCACCATTCAATATAGTTAACAAATCCACATATTCTTCTTTTACCCCCTCTAAATTCTTCACTATTATACCCCACTTCTTCTTGTCGATTTTTATAAACTCGATCTTTCTTGTCACCACCAGCTCCAAAAGCATTGCTACTTTTGCATCCTTCTTCTTACCCAAATAAATCTCTGTCATCTCCGTCAAATCATACTCTGCACTCGGCTGATATTCCGGTTTTACAAATAAACCTTTATAGAATTTCTCTTTATCCCGCGTCTTCACGTATTTCCATGTGCCTCGCCCAATCAAAGCCAAACATATAATCACAGCCACTATCGTTATCCATACATAGGTATAATCTTTTTCAGGTATTGGCACCACAAATGCCCCAGGTCTCAACTCGACATCAAACGTCATATTTTCATATGCTCCTAAATTCCGCGCCGTAAACTCTACCCCGCCCTCCATTTTCGTAATTTCGCACCGCCCGCTGCCCTTCTCTCCATACCTCCCCACATAGCACCAGTTATCACCAGTATAATCATTGAGCACATCCCCCACGAAATGTACTCTCGCCGTCACTTTTGCAAATCTCTGCATTGCCCCATTCCCATTCGTATCCCAATACAATTCCTGATATTCCTGAAAATCTGTCACTACTTTTTCGAACTCATACTCAAACGTATAGGTCTGACGACCCAACACATATTCCTCCGTTCCAGTACATACATTATAATAACCATCGCCTTTTTCGATGCTATAAATCGGCTCCGCCACACCATTCCGCGTTAATCTTAAATTATTCTCCGTCAAGCTTGGCAAAGTTATATTCGCACCCCCTTGATTCGTAAATGGAATTTGCCGACAAATCCCCTTATTTTGCGGATAGTCCGGAAAAACCGCCGTCACATTCTCTACGACTTTAAGGTGAGAAACCCCATCCTCATCTCGACTAAGATAATAATCCCCCACAAAATCACTAAATTCAAAGTCATTTACCCCAGCAAAAACCGGCTCTACTTGACAAATTAACATAAACATGATACAATAGAAAAACAACCTCATTATCTTCATATCTACTATTATACTATAATTCCTTACCGCCCCGCAATCAATTTTACAATATCATTTTCAACGAGCTTGTGCTATAATCAACGTATGGATAACAATAAAGTCATGATTGTCGGTACTGGGAATGTGGGCGCGAGTATCGCATTTGCTATCATGAATCAGCGCACCGCAGTCAATGAAATTATTTTAACCGACATTATCGCGAAAGACGCCGAAGGCGAAGCTATGGATCTTCGTGATGCTCTCGCCGTCGCCCCTAGCTACGTTAAAATCAGTAACGGCACCTATAAAGATGCCAAAGATTGCGACATCGTCATTATTACCGCTGGCGCTGCTCAGAGGCCAGGCGAATCACGCATGGAACTTCTTGCCAAGAACGTCAACATTCTCAAGGGCATGCTCGAACAAATCATGGCTAGCGGCTTCAACGGTATCATTCTTGTAGTCACTAACCCTATGGACATTCTCACTTACTATGCTTACAAATTCTCAGGGCTCCCCTCCGAACAAATCATCGGATCCGGCACCGTCCTCGATTCCGCCCGCCTCCGCACCCGCATTTCGAGCTATCTTCAAGTCAACCCTAAATCCGTCCATGCCTATCAAGTCGGCGAACACGGCGACACCGAATTAACCCTCTGGTCCACTGCTGACATCGGCGGACAAAAAGTCACTGATTTTCTTACCAGCGACCTCCGTAAAGATATCTCCGATTTCGTCAAAAACGAAGCCTACGACATCATCGACAAGAAAGGCGCCACTTATTACGGCATCGCCACTTGCGTAGTAGACATCTTAAACTGCATCTTCAACGATGAACTCCGCGTACTCCCGGTATCTTCATACGATCATTTTTCCGACACATCCTTCGGCTGGCCTACCGTCATCGGTCGCACTGGTATCATTCGCCGCCTCGATCTCAAAATCTCCGAACGTGAAGGCATCGAACTCCAGAAATCCATCAACACCCTTAAAAAAGCCATCAGCTCAGTAAGGTTCTAATTTAAAAAGTTCCAAATATTTTAAATTAGAGCTTTATTGCAACGATTGCATATATAAAAGCAGCTCTTCTTTCACAAATTCATCAGTTACCCTCTCAAGCTCTTCAAGGAATTTCGGTACCTGACGCCGAAGACGTTCAGTACGGTATTTCTCGTACGCTTCCGCCTCCGATTCCGATAAAGTCTCTGGATAATTTCGCCCCTTATAATGGAGCAATAATTCCGGCAACCTAACGTCATCAAACTCCGGATGAAAATCCGCCAGCTTATTTGGCTCCGCATTCCGCACCGCCGCCACCTTAATCCTGTCCGAATTATCAAGAAAACCATCATATAACGCTTCCTCCGGCTCACTTGCAGGCGGAAACTCTGGTCGTTTCTCATAGTGCATTCGCATCTGCTCCGCAAATTCCGGATGTTTCATCAATGTTTGCAAATTCTCCTCCACCCCCTCGCGTGTTAATCCAATCTTATCCCACCCGTCATTACTGTCAAGCACTTTCATCGGCGCCACCGCTGGGCATTTATTGTAGCATAATTCCTTCACGATCGGAAACACGCTTCTAGAAGCGGGCTCAGTTAAGCCCTGCCTAGACTCCAAAACCTTTTCCATATTATATCGCAAATCATATACCAGCACATTCCCATTTCGCCCCGGCGCAAGTGGCCATACCACCGTAGTCTTATTAAATTCATTTGCGTATCGCCCTGATGCATACACTATCGGCTGCGGATTCTGTAGATTCACCAACTTCTGTACTTCTCGCTTGTCCCGCATCCGATAAAGATACTCAAATAGCTTCGGCTGTCTATCTCTTATTAATCTCGCCACTGCAATCGTCGCATACACGTCCGACAGCGCATCATGCGCATGCTCATGCTCCACGCCATTTAATTTCGTCAATAATTCTAATCGGTTCGTCGGCTTCCCCTCCGCCGTAAACGGCCATTCTATCCCTTCCGGTCGTAGCGCCCTCGTCAGTCGCACCACATCCAGTATATCCCACCGACTCCGTCCATCCTTCCATTCCCACTCATATGGCTCATAAAAATTCCGCCACATCATCGCCCGCATAAACTCGTCATCGAACCTCACCGTATTATACCCCACCGCTACCGTATTCGGTATAAAAATCTCTTCATTCGCGCACCGACAAAACTCCGCCTCGCTCAACCCATCCAATAAAGTCACCTGCGGTGTAATTCCCGTGACATTAATCGCACCAGGGCTTGGCAACGCATCGTTCGTCATTTTTATCAATATATTCACCGGCTC